>Ga0080013_1005652_pt1 | contig 11527 bp, 35 predicted proteins | sample ETNvirenome_6_85_FD_69236 | JGI IMG/M metagenome (GOLD analysis project Ga0080013, IMG submission 69236) | Marine viral communities from the Pacific Ocean - ETNP_6_85 (SPADES assembly) (version 2) | ecosystem: Environmental > Aquatic > Marine > Oceanic | place: Pacific Ocean | collected 2013-06-19
CATATGGCGTGGGGATTCCAGTGCGAAAATGGATGGTATAAAATAATTTATGAAATGTCTAAAAAGATTGATAAGATCTCGACAGAGGGAGAACACGCGCCAGCAATTTCGCTGGTTTCGCGACACGAAGACGGGACGCTATATGTTGCGGTCAGCAATATTACGCCCCCCATCGCCGATATTGTGACAAGGGCCACAGAGCAGTCAAGATTGACCTGCGAATTCTGTGCTTACACCCCAGCGCTCCTAAGAACGACGAAGGGCCCTCACAAGGGCCACATCGCCTGTGGGCGCTGTTTGCACAAAGCAGCGGGTGCTCCCAAGCCCAAGGCAGTCAAAGCCAAGAGAAAGCCGCGTAGGGCGCCTGACACCATTGTGGTGAAAAGATGAGTAAAAGATTTGAAGTAGGCGACTTAGTACGCGATAACCTAAATGAAGGAGCGGGAAACTATGGCCTGGGGGTTATAGTGAAAATTGATGTTCCTGGGTTGCTGGGCGAAAAGTGGGGACGCTCAGATCCTCCCTCCGACCACGACATTCCCGGTAAACGGTACGCTGTTTACTTTAACAAGTTTGAGAGAACGATAACATTTCATGGAGATTATCTTGAAAAAGTTTGATAAAGGATTAGAGAGATATACACGCAACCGCATGCGTGAATTGAGGGGCGATACACCCGCCTCCTGGCCAGAGGACCCCTATGTTGAAGCATACACTAGCCGACGCATTCGAGAGCTGCGCCTGGAGCATGAAATGGCACAAAGGGAAATAGACCTTGACAACGTGGCTCTGGGAGGGTATACTGTAGTCACACTGGAGGCATACGATGGCAAGAGCTAGATACATTCCGGGCGCTCTAGTAGAGGCGCGGAATAGCAAATATGGAAAGGGTTTTGGCATTATAGTTGCCGGCCCCTGGTCGGACACAAAAGCGGCCAGTCAATATAGGGACTTGGCGAACGAACAAGCATGGTTTAAGGTTCACTGGTTTGAAAAGCCAGGAAACGTTGACTCGTATTACATGCGCCGAGGAAACGGGCAGATTGACATGTCCAAGAACCAGATTAAACTTGTGAGGAAAAAGTGACAAGACTTTATGAAGCGTGTGCTGGGAATCTGGAAGACTTCCCCGAACGAAAAGGGCTAAGGAACTTTACGTGGACCAACGAGGCCATCAATGACTGGGAAGAGATTTGGCACGATTTGTGGCGCCTGGGTTATAAGTGGGAGTGGCAAAACTCTGATAGGTACGCACGCCGCTATGGCGAAGTGTTCAATTTGTATGCTGTCCACAATGATGCGGTACGCCTAGATATGGCCATCCCCCTCCCAGGAATTGTAACGTTCTATGAAATCCGGGAGAGTTTGCTGATCAATCCCGGTGACGATCAACGGCTAGACCATGCCATCGGCGCGGTAGACCGCTGGCTTAAAAAACATTACACTCAGCGCGAACCGCTGTTTACAGAGGATAAGTTATGTATGAGAGAATGAAAGCAATTTTACACCAGTGCATAAATGTGGTGTTAGCTGTAATTTTGGTGGGCGCAATGGGTGCTTACGTAGTGATCAACAGCATCATTATGACAAGGGTAATCAACGACCTTCAACTTGATGCTTATGTTACCTATGACACTGGCTTTGGTGTGGTAATGTTGATCTTGCTATTGGGCTGGGGACCTGTCTGGCTGAGCCGCAGTTTGGAAAGAAGGCGTTGACAGCGCCCTCGGCGTGTGGTATGCTGTAGGCACGATGGAGGATCAGGGGCCGTTAGCTCAACAGGCAGAGCAAAAGACTTTTAATCTTTAGGTTCTGGGTTCAAGTCCCAGGCGGCTCACCAACAACAATTATGATAAACTTTATAGAAATTATTGGATTGGGATTATGCGCGACAGGGATTGCTGCATATATCTTTTATCATATTCAGTTGGGTATTAACACCTACGACGAGGATTAGGGGCGCGGTGGTGGAATCGGCATACACAGCAGACTTAAAATCTGCCGGTCTTAGACCTTGCGGGTTCGATTCCCGCCCGCGCTACCAAATATCATGAAAGACTATAAGCCACATATCACGATGCTTAAAGTCGAGATAAAAAATGAGGATGAGAGCGTGCTCACTGTGGACATCAGCGATGATTTCGTTGAGTGGTTTAAAGTGACACACAATTTGAAACGATGGGCACCAAAGCAGTTTAAGAACTGGCTCATTAAAGTATTAGAGGGAGACACTCGATGAGAGCCTATCTTAATTTAGAGAAACATCATATCGAAATTCTCTTGCAGCTTGTGCAAGGGAAAGCAATTAATCCGACCATCAATGAATCGTCGGTGCGATATCTTGAAGCTGTTTTGAAAGAAACACTTGACAACATTGACAAAGGAATGTAGAATAATAATATGAAAGACATGACATTTAAAGAAGCTCGCGATATCGCAGAGGGAACGATAGAGTACGATGATCATCGCATCATTCGTGCGGCGTGGCAGTTCCTAATTGACCGCCACCACATTAAACACATGGATAGTTGGTTTCAGAACACGGCCGCCGAGTTGATTGAACTCCAAATTTGTTGGCCCGCGTCCAAGCGCCCCTATCGCGACGTCGGTCGAAGATAAATTATAAAAAGTTAGCCGGTACTTACGAACCTAGGAGAATACTCACAATGACCTACAGCCGATGGGGCAATAACTCAGTAGGTCAGAGTAGCGTTCTTATAAAGCGCCGGTCCCGGGTTCAAGTCCCGGTTGCCCTACCAATTTTAAGGAGAGAAAATGTATAAGAGAAACAAGCAAGTTGTCTGCGCCGATGGATTTAATATGTCTGTTCAAGCACACGACGGAGCCTATTGCGACCCGCGCAAAGACGCCGCCCGCAAATATACTTTGGTAGAAATTGGCTTTCCGTCCCGGGCGGAAGAGTTGATTATGCCCTGGGCCGAAGACCAAAATGACCCTACAGGCACAGTCTACGGCTATGTCCCCGTAGATGTTGTTACAAATGTTATTGTAAAGCATGGGGGAATGGTGGAGGGCGAAGTGCCGCCTGGCGTGATTGCCACAAAGCCAATAGAATAAAATGTTTAGAAATCTTTTTGTATTTATTTTTTTAACGCTGAGCGGCTGCATTCTATATGTAGACGACACTCCTGGTTCGTATAACACTTACAGGTCTAGCGTATCCCTAGAAAGTCCTTATATTTCATGTACTTATGATGCTTACTGGGATTTATCAGAGTGGACTTTTGAGATATATGCTGACTCATTCCTTGGACCATCTGAGGTATTTGAGGTTGGCTTCTGGATAAATGATTATGATTATCAATATATGGAATATTTGGGAGGAGGCTGGTGGTATCGCAATTTCGTAAGTAATTATTATGATTGCGATCGTTACTATCATTTTGATTTCCTTGCGGTAGATTATGATGGATATGAGGGGTTTTATACTCTGAATTGGTAAGGTCGAGGAAGGAAGGAGACGCAAAAATGCCTTGACAGCACTCGACTTTTATGGTATGCTGTAGGCACAATGGAGGAAATGATGAGCTTTAAGTTTCGTCTGGGCGACGTGGTAACTCCCGCGCATGATACAGTTGAAAAGCGGCTACCCACGGAACCCGGGGAAGTTTCGGCAATTCAACTGGGGGGGTTAATAGAGATAAGATTTCCGGGACCCCCTCATAAACTCTTAGTAGAGGAAAAGCACTATGAACTTTGGGGTGAAAAAACTGCTTTTGAGTTTGATAGATAAAGTTTTCCAACACTTGCCAGGATCGGTCCTACGCCGCTGTCGAAAACGAAGCATCCTGGGCACAAAGTGTGTGAAACACTACAATCATTACGGAAAATGTGAAGATCCGTGGCGGTATCGGTGGAAGCCCACCGCGTATAAGTTGTGAAGGAAGATTCTTCTTGACTGCTGAGCGCCTGTGTGGTATGCTGTAAGCACAATGAAAGTGGGAGATTTAGTACGCCGAAGAATAAGTCCGTTGGTCACGAACCCGGAAGAAGTAGGGATTATTATAGATACAAATTTTCCATGGCAGTGCAAGGTCACTTGGCTACGACGCCCATTTACTGTATACACAATTTCTTTAGACTTGCTTGAGTTGGTATGAGAATAGGCGATCTAGTTAGATATATGCCCACACAATCACTCTATGTTGTAACATATGTAGATCGCAACTATGGGTTTTTTAAGCTGGGGGGGTTTCCTGATAACCAGGTATTTATAGCTGGACAAAAGGATATTCATCGGGTAGGATCATTATTGGGATGAGATTATTTAATAGGTTACGAAATATTGCGGATGCCACTGTGGATATTTTGTTGTCGGCGTTAGTTCTAAGTATCATCAGATACGAAGAGCTAATCGAGAAAAGAAATGAAAATCGGTGATTTAGTACGGCGACATTCCGGCAACAAAATCGGTGTCGTTATAAAAGTCCGTGAAGGATATGCCCAGGTATTGTGGATGAATACGACCGGAGGCATTTGGAGCCCGATGAAAGCATTGGAGATTATAAATGAAAATCGGTGACTTGGTAATGAAACCCTTGGGGAGCACCACGCGCGATGATGCGGGCTTGGGACTTGTGATTGAGGTTGCGTTCCGCGCAGGTGAGCACACGCCCAGCGGGTACAAGGTTCAGTGGTCCAATGATTACGGCACATTTTGGGCAAGCGCAAGCGAAGGTATACTGGAGAGAGTAAGTGAAGCGCGGCGACTTGCTGAGGTATGAGGTTGATGGCTCGCTCTGGCTTGTTGAGTGGGCTGACGATAAATGGGTGAAAATCGTGGGTGTTACTCATCCCCTTCTTATTGAAGAAACAGGATTGGAGGTTGTAAGTTATGCACAACGATGAAGATGAAGTTTGGTTTTGTAGGTTCTGTGGCTGGAAGTCATGGAAGAAGTGGAATGGGTGTTTGTCATGCCAGAGCAGTGTGCCACTGAAGAAGTGGAAATGAAAAGCGTTTACCTTGCATACAACGACGTGAAAGTGGGGATGCTCGTGAGGACTCCAAGCAGCAAAGTTGTGATGATCCTTCCCGACTTAAAGGGCACGTGCCAAGATGGCTTTGTTTTGGTTGAGGACATCAAAACAGGAAAGCGCCACCAGCAAAATGCTTACTATCTACATCCCCTAAAAACCTAACAATATCAAATAGTTCTTGACTTTTGCGCTCAGTGTGGTATGCTGTAAGCAGGATGGAGGCCCGCTATGTTCGTTGGTGATCTGGTAAGTGTGCGACACATAACTGACGAAAGTCATCGAGTACGTGACCCCGACGAGCGCGGCATCGTTACGGCGGTAGAACCCCGTTGGCCCGACGATCGGTATGAGGAGATGCTAACTGTAACAGTTCAGTTTGCGGATGGTTTTGTAGATGAATGGTACGACTGGCAACTTCAAGTCCTCAGCAGCACGGTCGAGTAATATGAAAGTCGGTGACTGGGTTCAATGGTGCGGCGGCTCCTTCCAAAACTTACGAGGAATTGTGGTGGATACGCGGGTGTCTTTCAACGATACTCTGGAAGCAAAAGTTATTTGGAATCAAAATGCGCTCGGAAGTTATGCCCAAACACACGGCGGAGCTTGGCAAAGGCAAAGCAGCCTGAAAGTCCTTTCTGCGCTGGAGGAAAACGATGAAAATCGGTGACATTGTGCGAATCGGCTTCAAACGAGAAGTGGCCCTCGTCATTGGGACTGCCCATAGAGAGCGGGAAATCCACGTGCGATTTCTGAGAGATTTACATACCTGCTGGGTGCTGGTTAAGAGCGCGGAGGTTCTAAGTGAAAATCGGTGACTTGGTAACATTCTGCCCCGAAGCGTGGGGAACTCCTTTGGAGGATCGTCCTCTTGGGGTTATTACACATGTCGCAGGCAAGTCCACAGGACCGATAGCCTTCCAGATGGTAACTGCGATATTTCCCGGCGACGACATTCCCTACTCAAGTAGCATCGAAGACTTTGAGGTTGTAAATGAAAATTGGTGATTTGGTAGTGGCGACCCGCAAGGAGTTAATGATAACATCAAGCGCGCGTAATCGTTATTTTGGTATCTTTGTCAAAGAGGAATACGGCGACTTGTTTGTTGAGTGTATTGGCGGAGAGCATACCGGACGATTCAGCCCCGACTTTTGGGATGTGGAGATTATAAATGAAGATTGGTGATCTCGTAACTTATAAACAGCGCGCAGACTTGCAACAGTTTCCGTGTCCGTGGAGTCGGATGGGGATTATTCTTGGCATCGGACCGGGAAGACTTAAGGACTCGCCCGACGAGTTTGAGGTTTATTGGTATGGCAGCAAAAATATTGTTTTGTGGCAGGAACAAGCATTGGAGTTAGTAAATGAATCGCCGAAGACTACCAACAGCGCCCCGAGTGATTGAGAAATAGCCCTTGACTTGGGGTGGCCCCTATGGTATGCTATAAGCACAATGGAGGTTAGGTATGGCTATACAGCGCCAAGTTAGCAATTTACAACCAGGCGATATTGTTATCTGGCACGGTGAAGAAGATTTGTCTGGTCCGCTCCCCGATACAATGGGGATGGTTGTAGATAACAATCCTGGCTCTTGCGAAAGTGAAGTTGTTTTGATTCAGTTTTACGGTGGCGACGACTGGAACGCCGGACCCCTTCAATATTACCGCCACGAACTCGACTTCTTCTTGGAAGAAGGTGAGATAAGGATTCAGCATGGCTAGCAAAGCACCGAGAGTTGGGGACGTTGTAAAGTCTCGCACACTGCCCGCTTGTGACGCGGGATTCATTGTAGGAACCGAAGGCATCCACGTTTGGGTGCGTTTCTTTGATCATGCAGATGAGGAATCGTGGGACGTTTACGCCCGCCGCGACACTCTAGAGGTACTTTCTCGTGCAAACTCACGCTGACTTTAGAATTGGAATGTTGGTTCGCTGGCATGGGGACGACCAGGACGGTGCCGATGTCGATGATTTGGGGATTGTGGTGAAGATGCCGGGAGCAGACTGGCACGGCAACTATCATATTGCGTGGTCTATAACCGACACCGTAAGCCACCACAGCCCTGAAATGATTGAGGAATCCCTGTATCAGGGACACTTGGAGATTGTGTAATGATTCCCAAAGTAGGACAGTTACTTCGGTGGTATGATAACTTCACGCTAGAGCGTGACAGCCCCAACCATGACATTGGGATTGTGAAAGAAGTCCTGTTCGAAGGCATCCATTTCTTTGACAGCGAAGAGTACGAATATGTTGTGATTATTGATTGGTGTAAAGGGCCGCACCATTCGGAGCATGACCAAGAAGAATATGAAGAGTCCATTCGGACGAACGAGATTGTGGTGGTACAATGAAGATGAAGTTTTGCCATCCGAAGATTGGTGACTTTGTAAAGGTCAAGCATACCGCAGCAGGCATTGACTGTGTTGCGCTGGTGGTGGGCGAACCAAACTACTATAATCCAGACTCTGCGAGTGTTCCGGTTCTTCTTTCTATTCCCCACAAAGGGGATTATGAAGCTACAGTTCATAATAGTGCGGTGGAGATTCTCAATGAAAATCGGTGACTTAGTAAAATGGACTGGGGGTTCCCATCACAACCTTCAAGGAATTGTGGTGGATACGCGGATTTCCTTTAACGATACTCCCGAAGCTAAAGTAATCTGGGATAGAAAAGCACTGGGAAGTCTCAAACAGAAACACGGCGGCGCATGGCAGCGAGCCGACTGCTTAAAAGTTCTTTCCGCTCTGGAGCAAAACGATGAAAATCGGTGACCTAGTAAGGTATCGTGCCGCAAGCTCGGAAACTACGTTTTACCACAACGACTGGCTCGGACTAATTGTGCGGGAAATCCCCGGCACTGATGAAATCAAAGTTATAGAATGGACTCACAGGAATAAAGGACGAGATCGCGGTTCGTACCGTGCGAGAGATTTGGTGTTGGCAAATGAAGATCGGTGACTTGGTAAGATGCCGCCCTCGTACTGAGGACGAAAACTATGACGCTTGGCTTGGACTTATAATTGGCGAGAACTTCAGCGGGCAACACACAGTGCAGTGGGTATGCTCGGACGGTCGCGGTGATGTTGAGAAAGTCAACCACACCCCACAGGAATTGGTATTGGTAAATGAAAATCGGTGACTTGGTAAAATACTCAGAGGTATTGATCTCGCTGGGAACATGTCTTGGAGTCGTGATTGGTATCAACGGAAAGGCAGTGGATGTTCAGTGGATGGACCCACACTCTCGCAAGCGAGGCGTAGGGGAATCTGTGGGGCGTGAATTTTCGTGTGAGTTGCCCGAGTTTTTGGAGGTTGTAAGTGAAAATCGGTGATATTGTAAAGTTGATTGCGGAACCGCAAGTGGATTGGATGTTCAACTATTTGGAGGAAACCTTCCAAGTGCTTGATTTCCCTACGGAAAATGGGGTGGAACTCAAAATGCTCGGGACGGTTCCCGATTGGATTTGGATTATTGGAAAAGATAATCTAGAGTTGACTGATGAAGAAGGGTGACATTGTAGAAGTGGTGCCGAACCCTGAAATCGATTGGATGGAGCAATATGCGAACCGTCTCTTCGAGGTGAAAGAGGTTTACGAGCGCAGGTGCCTTGTGCGAATGTTAAATGTTACAAATCAAGAGAGATACTGGTTCAGCGAGAAGGAGAATTTTCGCATGGCCGAGTTAGAAATTGTGGAGATACAAGATGAAACTTGAAAATTGTTCTTGGAATGCGGTAGATGTTTTGAACATTGTTGACGGCGCGGAACTAGTTACAGTAGTACGCGACATTTACTTGTGCGTTTGGTATGGAGGCGGAACGGTGGAAATCTTTGATGTTACCGATCCCACAATGAAATCAGAGATGGAACCCCTGCGCTTCACCGCACCGCGCACGGTGTTTTCCGCACACGAAGCAATCGACGAATTCTTCATTCAGCTCGATGCTGACTATGAGGATTCGTGCTTGACAACGCCGCTTCTAGGTGTTATAGTAGAGGTACAGTCAGACAGCACCACACAGGAGGACAACTAATGATTGATGGTATTCTAAGTTTGGAAAAGGCGGCTTTAGAGCGCCTTACAGAAGATCGGATTGCCTCTGGCAGTCTGGGGGAAGAAGTGGAAGAAGTACTTTCCGCCGCAGGTATCTATTGGGACTTTCTTAATCAAGAATATTTCAGTATTGACAACTTCCAGCGGGAAACCTTTGAACGATTGGCTGCCGAGTATGCCTCTCAAGACTACGCCTGATAATCGTTACATCATTCCGTGGCCTCCGACTGTTTGGCTTGCGCCTGTGTCTGGAAAGACTTACGCAGGCTCCGGCGGCGTGGCGATCGAAGTAGATGCGGGAACACGACGGGAAGACATCGAAGAGTTCTTTTGCTGGGGCACCGAAGCTCGCAAGTATTGGGATTCCAACTACTCCGACGAGCCCACAAAGACCATCGAAGTCAAGGGCAGCAAGGGCAAGACTTACAAAGTGACAAAGACTGGACCAACATGGAAGTGCGAATGTCGCGGCTTCCAGTTCCGACAAGATTGTAAGCACATCCAAAACCTCAAAATCGCACTTGAGGGTTGACAAGCGCGCTCCCGTATGGTAGTATATACCTACGATGGAGGAAGGCACCACGATGCTAGAACGAATCAATAATGTTAAGGGTCGAATCCTGATTGCTGGGGACGAAAGTTCCTGGGATTTTGGGTTCATGGAATCTCTGGAAGAGCAGATGACGAAGCGCGGCAGTTTGTCGCCCCGTCAAGAAGAGGTCTTGCAGCAGGTTGAAGGCCGATGGTCCGACGAGGCTTTGAGTTCCCGCGCAAACTGGGAACAGGACTGGGACAAAGACAAGGAAGCGAAGTTTTGGATTGCTCTCCAGTATTACCACAAGACGGGATACTACGGCAATATTGTTTATAAGTATCTGACGACGGCGGGATGCCGATGTGCTGGTGCTCCGTCCGAGAAGGAATACAACAAGCTGGTGCTGAACAAGTATGCGGCTGGTGTCATTCGCAACATCCAAGGAGAACCCAAATTCCCAGTTGGTGGGACTGCCGTCTTCCGGACGGGTGCCCGAACCAACAGAGGCAAGCCGTGTATTGTTCTAAAACACGGTGATGTAACCACGGTCAATTCACACGCAAAGGGGGCAAAGCCAGTTCAGGTTTTGCCGATCGGCTCTGCCGCCCCAGTGTGGACCGAAGAACGATGGCTGAAGAAAGCCAAAAAGAAGAAGTAGAGTTCGGTCCTATTATATAGGACTGGTATATAAGGGGTGAAACAAATATAAATATGGGTATTCAATGACAATCCTGAATACCAGCGTCTTTAACCGGTTAGTTTTGGACTGGCGCGAATTATGTGAAAAGTTGTCTAGGTAGCAACACCTGAAAAGCGGTTGCCCCCCTTTTATAAAATGTTAGATAGTGGTTGACAGCGGACCCAAAAGCTGCTAAGATGTAATCAGAAGCTAGAGAATAACACCAACCGAAGGAAAACAAAGATGAGTTGGTCAGGCACCGTAAGGTGTGGAAATTGTTACGAAAGTGGGCACAACAAGACGGGGTGCCCCGAACTACGAAAAGCCTGGGAGAAAGACCCCAACAGTTACAAGGGTCAGCAGTGGGCACGAATTGTAGCCCGCAAGGCGCAGCCAAAGGTGTGCGGCTACTGCGATGAAACCGGACACACCCGCGCAGGGTGCGATACCATGAAAGCGCACAAGGTCACTTTTACCGAGGATGCTACTTTGTGGCGTTCCGCGTTCGTCAAGTGGATGAAGGTTGTTGAGCTTGGCATCGGCGCTTTGGTGCGCTGTAAGGATGCTCAATATCATACCGACAACGGCTATATGTATGCCAGTGACGATCATTACATTCCTCCTGTGGGAATGATTATGGGGGGGATTGCTTCAAACTTGACCCACTATCACGGCATCATGAACTCTCCGAACTGGATGGACGGCGGATCAATTCTTTCCTTTGAGCGGATTGGAGCGGGAAACGACATGCCTAATTATCAGAAGATTGTCGGTATCTCACTCCCCTGCATTCCCGGCATCGTCCCTCGCTACGGAAAGGCATACTACGGAAATGAAAAGATGGACCGATCTGATCGAATGAACAATGTTGATTGGGAAGTGGTTTCGGCGGGACAGACTGATTTTAGTAATGACGCATTTGTGTCTCCCAAGAGCATCAAGAAGATCACGAAGACTCATTTCGCTGCTCCCCAGGAGGAGACAAGGCGTAGTTTTCACACGTTTGACGACCTCCAGAGGCAGCAACTCCGCGACTTCGTGAATGGTGAGATTGAACTTTCTGAAATGAAAGATCCCGAAGTCCCCGGGATTGATACTTAGTATATAAGGGATGATTATTTTGCTTGACTTCGGCGGTCAGGTGTGGTATTATATAGATAATGGACGGGGCGAGTAAGCCCCATCAACTAGGAAAAAACATGGCTATTGACTTTAAGAATCTTCTCCTCGTCCTTCCGCACGTTACAAGTGCGAATCAC
>Ga0080013_1005653_pt1 | contig 11527 bp, 13 predicted proteins | sample ETNvirenome_6_85_FD_69236 | JGI IMG/M metagenome (GOLD analysis project Ga0080013, IMG submission 69236) | Marine viral communities from the Pacific Ocean - ETNP_6_85 (SPADES assembly) (version 2) | ecosystem: Environmental > Aquatic > Marine > Oceanic | place: Pacific Ocean | collected 2013-06-19
CTGCAAGTCCTTTTCCAGAATCTCTTCCAGATATTCCTTGTCGTATTTTTTCCCGTCCTCCCAGTGGTCCTCCACGCAGAGGTGGCCGAACCCCACGGTCCTTTTATTCAACGTGTCGCGGTACACGACGTCTCTAAATCCCTCGTGTTTCTTGACTGACTGTAATAATTTATCATAGTTCATCCCATTATCCCCACGTAAGCGGCACGAAGAATCAACGCCATCACGCCGAACGATACCGTCCACACGATCCTGAAGATCGTGTCAACCTTTCCGGAGATGTGATTGATATGATTGTCCAGCTTCTGGTTGATGAGCTTCAGCTGCCCCTCGATCCTTATGATGTCCTCACGGTTCTGTATCATTTTTTCCTCCGCCATTATAATATGCTCAGTATGCCTCCGCCTTTAGCTCCCTTCGTGAAGGGGTTGTCGTTGATTCCCTTCTGCGGCTCCGTGAACTTTCCGTCATTGCCCATCACTGGATTCATCTCCATCAGTCCTCCGCCTGCCGCGTACTGCGGCTGTCCTGCGTTATAGGCGAGTGCCGCGTCCAGGTCACCTCCGTAGAGCGCCTGTGCCGCCGCTGGATTCATGACCCTGCTGCTCATTAATGACGACCCTGCCTGATTGGCCGGCGCCATTGATGTCTGGTCGTATCCCGCACCTTCACCACCTATCTCAGGTGCGTAGTCGGCGTCAGGATATATTGAGTCCGGCTTTTGCATCATCTTCTGGATCATCTCCGGAGCCGTCGGCTCTATCTTATCCAGTCCTTCGAGGACGTTCTTGCCGCCCTCGATGGCGAGGTCTTTCCATCTTGATCCTTGCTGTTTTAATTCATTAGGTCGTTGCATCACTTTCTCGGTCGTGTCGAGATAGCGCTGTGATTCTTCCAGTTCCGCCAGCTCCTTGTCGAAGTCCATCCATTCCTCCGGGAACATCCTTACGAGCTTTTGAAAGTTAAGAACGCGCAGTGCCGCTGGAAGCGTATCGTCAATCGTGTTCATGTAGACGCGCATTGATACTGGTGATGTTAACACCCCGGCCATGTACCTCGCTCCCCATGCCAAAGCCGCTGTCTTCACCCATCCAGGAAACATTGCTCCAGCGACACCGGCTCCCACTGTCTTTGTCTTCAGTCCCAACGCCTGTGTTGGAAGCGCTGACGTGATAGATGTTCGTACCCCCGCCATGACCGCACGACGCTGCATGAACGTACTGATTTCCGGTATGCCGTGCTTGGCGGCAGATTCCATGATCGTCGCGAAATCTTCAAGCATCGCATGCGTAGGGAGACGGGTAATTTCCGTCTTGGTCAACCCTTCCCCAGCCTCTATGCCTGCGTCCTTCAGTGTCTTGCCGAAGATGTCATCCACGAATTCTTTTTCAATTCCAAACTCATCAATGTATTTTGTCTTAGTAATTGTTGGTCCAGGAAGAGCGTCCTTGAAGAATGAGCTCATTTTCTTTTCACTTCCAAGACCCAGTGCTTTTCTGAATACGGAAGCATCAAATATCTCCGCCCCTTCCTTCTGGACTATGGAGTTGTTGAACGTATCGGCGATGTAGACTCCCAGCCCCTTGTTGTAGGCCTTATCACCGACGATATTGCGAAGCGCCTTGATGTTAAGGTCAACGAGTGATGGGTCCTTCTCCGCCACGTCAATGATTGTTTTCCACAGGCTGTGGGAAGCACGTACTGGATCATTTCCTATCTTCAGGTTGAATCCATAGCGCTGAACCTTGCCGACTGCCTGTCCCACGTCCGTCCCCCAGATGAGCATGCCGTTGCTGACAAAATCCTCGTAGTCCTTCCATAGTCTGTGAACTTCAGGAACGCCGCTCTTGCTGAGATTTCCTATGTCAGTCTCCCACGCGCGGACGATGTTGGACATGTCGTCAGCGATGTTGCCGTAGGCGCCCTTCTCAAGGGTCTCACGGAGTGCGTCCATCTGTGCACGGAGTCCGTACATCTGCTTGATGCTCCTTGCGCCAGTGCTTGTGTTCAAAACCTGTGTTCGTAAAAAGTCAATGAGTGGTGCTGGAACCTTGGAAGGAATCAGCATTGCTTCCGCCTCTTCTCTTCCGTATCTTCCGGCAGTGTCCTTCATTCCCATTTGAAGCGTGTCATCATAGAACTGGACGATTTTCTTCGCCGTATCGACGAGCGTCTTGTCATAGACGACGGCGCCGTATTCGTCAGCTGCTTTTACCAAGGCGGCCTCTTTTTCCTTCGCCGCCGTCCTGAATCCGTGCAATGATTTTCTTGAAAGCGATTTAAAATTAACGCCCATTTCCTTGGCGCTTTGGTAAGGCGCCAATCGGCCAATGATGTTTTCTCCGACGTCCATGACGTCGTCCATCTTTCTTGCGATGTTGCGGTAGGCAAGTGTTCCCAGATAAGGTGCGCGTCCGAAAACTTTCATCAAGCCGGCGAGGATTGGGGATCCTATCTCGTGCCGCCTGACATTCGTTCCCGCGACCATGTCAAGATCAGGCCACCACTTTGAAGAGTAGTATTCATCCGGTCCTAGCCAGTTGAATGCCTTGGACTTGGTAAGCTTCGTGAAGAAATCAGGAAGACCTTGCGTCAATCCTATTCCTTTTATGTTTATGTTTTCAAGAAAATCACCAGGAAGATTGAAGGTCGCCTTCTCTCCTTTCGGCGCCGCAAGTCCTGTTGCCTTATAGAGACGCTGCTCTGCTTCCAGAATTTCTTTTCCGCCTGGAACGCCCTTACCGGCTGGCTGCTTGAACATTCTGAACACACCACTGCCGACCAGTTTCCTGAGTCCGTAGTAGGCTGGACGTGCCCCGAAGAAAGCTGTTCCGATTGCGCCGTCAATGGCCATTTCCTTTGATGCATTCTTAAGGCGTGTAATTTGATCCGGACGGTTAATTCCTTGTGGTCCAAAGGTCAAAGATTCCGGGATTGCTTTTGATATTAAATTAAGCTGTTGGTTAGGGCTTTTTGCCAGCCAGTTCTTGGCCTTTCCTGCATTCGACATCATATCGAGTGCCACTTCATAGCCATAATCCATGAGGCCAACGCCCGCCATGCCACCAAGGACTGCGCCACCTGCACGTGCCCACCAAGGACCTTTCACGGTTTTAGCACCCCTTGCAGCACCGGCTGCAAATCTCTTGGCCCATTGTTTCTGCCCCCATTTCCATCCCTTGATGGATCCGCCAATGCTTCCAGCCATGAGCGAGCCCTGTCCTATTACGGGATAAGGGTCAGGAGTGGATGTCCACGTTCCTGAAACATCATAGTTGGAATATACTTGCGGTCCGACGTCAATGAAATCCTTTTCCTCCAACCCGGAGGCGAACATCATTTCCTTTCTCATTTCCTCCCCTTGATCGAGGTATTTTCCGTCGCCAGTTTCCTGATACTTGTTGACTGCCTCTTGGAGAAGAATTGTAATATTGTCCTGGACCTTATCGCGCTTCATTCTGTAGAGACGCTTGTTTTCAAGATCCGCATCACGTTCCGCAACTTGAGTCTCTGTCAATCCTAAGCCAAATTTATTCAGCCAGTAGTTTTCTTTTCCAAAAAGATTCTTTCCCTTTACCTTGGGTGTCAGGATATTTCCAAGAACTTGGAAGGGAGCTGCTGCAGGGTCTGCAATCCATTTCTTCTGGAATTTTCTTCCTTCCCTGATGATGCGCATGGATTCAGTTTCAGGTATTCCACCTTCCGTGGTTCCTGTAAATTCCACATCCCGTGGCGCATTAACGCCAGGGGTTACACCCCCGAATATATCCTCTTCGTATTCTTTATATTTTTTTGCCATTATTCTAGTACGCTTATGTCAACGCCGAATATATCCGCCCACTTATTGGTAATGGAATTTGATTCGACCATGTCTTCGTTATAGTCCTGCTGTATGTTTCCCTTTGTTTTATGTTTCCAGTCAACATAGCTTTGCCCTCCTGGGATGTCCGGAACAACGGAATAGTTAGCGGCGTCACGGTTCCTAAGATCGTAGTATGCATTCTCAAAGTCGCCCATGTTCGCGTACCCAAATTCGTCAGGAGCGTACTGAAGGTCGGATCTCTTCGACGCAAGTTCCTCGTTGTTCGTCAGTCCTGAAGACTCCATCGCACGCATCATGTCGTTGTGGAGCTGCATGTAAATTTTCATGTAGTTGTTGATGACCTGTTTCGGTGAGTTGGATCGTCCAAGTATTCCTGTCAGGGAAGTATCCGCAAAGGATCTTCTAAGAACGTCCGCCAACATACGTCCAGTAGGCTGCCTGTTTCTTGCAAGCATCAGCCCGATGGTTGTCTCGAATGTTTCAAGCGCACTCCTGTTTGGATCAAGAAGAATTCTTTCAAGGGAGTCCTTCGTGAAGTAAACCTTCGGGTCGCCTGCTTCTGACATGATATCTCCTTCAACATTGTAGCGCAAGTCATTCTGTCCGTACTTGTTTTTCTTGTCAATGAAGACTGGGATTCTCTCCCCACCCCATTCAATGGTTCCATTGCTCTCGTAGACTGTGAAGTCCCCGTACTTGTTGTTCACGATGTCGCTGACGAACCCCTTGTAGCGCTCATCAAATTTACCGTCATCGGCCGCCTGTTGAACAAGCTCCGCCAGTGGACCGAATTTCCTTCCAACTTCTCCTTCAACCCCGATGAGATGCTGGTTGTTGATGATCGTCGGCATGATGTATTCCGCCATCTCTTTCAATCCACGCTGTGTATATTTCGCGTAAGACCTTTGCGCCGCCGCCGCGGCTGAAAGTTCCTTTCCGAATGTAGCGGCACCTTCTATGCCCGGCATCATTGAATATCCTTCCGTTCCGCCAGGGTCCTCGACGAAGGAGAACGCGTCATAGCCTAGCTTGTTGTTAAGATTGTAGTAGTATTCCTCTTCAGGGCTTGTTCGCTTCACCTGTCTTATCTTTGTTGGAGGCCCAGCAGTAATGAAATTGCCGTTATCATCCCTTTGGAATGATCCGTCTTTATTCATTGCATAATTGTTTTTGTAGACCCACACGTACGGTCCGCTTCTTGCGTCCGCCTCTTTTTCCTTGAAGTAAAGTTCCATCGCCGCTGTTGTCAATTCACGGTCAGCCTTCTGTTTTTCAGCTCCTATTTGAAATAGCATGGGTGCTGTCTGCGCGGCAGCCTTTCCCACGACCTCAAAAAATCCTGATACTCCTGGGTTCCTCGTCTCTCCCGCCATCAGTGCGGCTCCCAGTTGCATGAGCAATGCGGAAGACTGCATTCTATCGCCTCCTGCCTGCCCTAGAAGCTGTTGCATAGTATCCTTGTATTGCTTGATTCTTGTTAGACTGTCGTTGTTAATAATCAGATTAGGATCACTGGAAGCATTCGTAGTGGACTCGCCTTTTGATACGTCATCCTCTCCTGACTGATTGTCCTCGAACTGGAACGTCTCGTCCGTGTAGTCCTTGTTCTGTGAATTGTTTGGATCGGTGATGACTTCTTCTTCAAGCTTAATTTTATTAGGAAGTTTTGGTTTTTTAATTTCCTTGTGCTCGACGTCAGTGTCCGTGGTGATGGGTTCAATTGTTTTTGTCGGATAAAGCTTGTCAGCGGCGAGCAATCCACCTTCAATGGTTGCGCCCCACCCAAGCATGGACTTCAGTTTACCGTGCTTGCCTGCCAGAATGTCAATGTAATTGCGATAAATAGGGGCAGCGTGTTTCATCCCCGTGAATAAAGCGCGATCGTAGATTCCCATCAGTTACCTCCTAAACCATGCTTTATTGTTGACCATAGCCTTGATACATGCCGAGACCCATGATTCCTCCACCTAGAACTTGCGCTAGTGGATTCGTCATCGGCGATGTTCCCATCGTCGTTGCCATCTGCGTGGATGGGACCTTGCTGTAAATGTCAGATACAAATCCCATACGCTGGTATGGTTCAGCGGCCTGCTGTATTTGCTGCCTGTACGACGCATCTTGCATTTGCTGCGCGCGTTGCTGTTGAACCGATCCTGCCGCCATTGATGACGCCACGTCCTGTTGAATTTGTTGCTGCACTTGCTGTCCTAATCCAGCACTTGCTTGACCTGCGGCACCGTATCGAGCCATTTGGTTTTCGAAATCCCCCCTCGCGGATTGCTGTGCTTGTTGATAATTCTGTGCCTTTGACTGCCCCACCGCCTCCGCCTCTTGTCTTCCAAGCTCCGCGGATTGAATTCCTTCGCGTGCTCCACCGAACGCTCCCGTCTGCACTCCTCGTGCGGCGGCTTGGTTCTGCAGTTTGGCAAACTGGCTTTCTATTCCGGCGGTAACTTCGCTTTGGTATGGATTCATGTAGTTTTGATAAGCCGTTGTTGGATCATACTGTTGTGTCGATTGCCCAATGTATTGTCCGGCCCCCTGGATGTACGGAGCGAACCGCCCAAGGCCGGCCTGTGTCATGTTGAACGTCTGTGTCTGCATTGGGTCGAATTGCGCGACCTGCTGTGTTGGAATTGTCTGCGGAGTCTGGCTGGCGTACTTCGCCGCCTCGTCCATCATCGCCAGTCGGCGCGCCTCCATTTGCGGAGCTTCGCGCTGAAACTGCGTATTAAACGTCGTTCCGGCCGGTGCGTCCGTTCCGTATCCTTGACCCCATAGTGAACTCATTTTTTAAACCTCTTGTATACTTTCGCCATTGCTTCCATTCCCAGTCGCTTGGCGAAAGCGTCAAATTTATTTATGTTATCGTGCGAGGACGGCGCAAAAACAATCTCCGTGGCGTCATTCATTTCCGCCCATTTGATAAAGTTTCGCATCATCATTAGCCCCGCTCTGCTTCCGCGTGCCTCCGGAACCACGTACAGTTCCAAATTCTTCGCGACCTTTTGGTGACCGACACCGTATGTGTCGAGATCACTGATCAGGAATCCTATTCTCTTTTCCTTATCTTCCGCGATAATGGAAAAGCCGTTCAGCTTCCTTAGTGCGAGGTTGAAGTACTGTTTTACCTTCTCCTCGTTGAATTCAACTCCCTTTTCCTCCAGGTAGGATTCCTCGTACATGTCCTTAGACACTTTCAGAATCCAAAAGAGATCTTTCTCCTCGAAAAATCTCCAATCCATTTGTTAACCCTCTCCTTTTTTCCTTTCTTCCCTTTGTTTATCCCTTATCTCATAAAGTTTTTTTCTTCTGTATTGAGCCGCGGGTAAATATGCCGCCACTGCCGCTCCAATGCCTATTTTTTTTAACTTTTTTGATTTAAGAACTTTTCCGATTCCTCGAATCGCCAGTCCCACTCCTCTTGCTATTGACATTATGACATTCCCTCCTGCGGTGTTTCCGATTGCGGATCAAGCTGGTTCATAAGCTGGTACATTTTATTCGCACCCGCCTGCCGACTTCCCCCGCCAAAGTTCTCAACAGCTTTCGCCGTCATGACAAATTCGCCGTCCGACAGTTTCGCGTTGATTGAGTCTGACGTTCCCGTTCCTGGTCCGCTGACATCGCCGCCGGCATCAAGGTCCATGATTCCGCCTTGGTTGGCGTATTTCCAATCCAAATCCGGTGCGTCAACGTTGTAGAAAGGATTCGTCATCTCTCCCGTAATATCTTCAGGGTCGACGCCGTACATCCACGCCAGTTGTTGTCTCCTTTCATTTTTAATTCGTTCCCACGCCTGGTCACGTTCTTCCCTTGAAGCGTAGACTCCGCCTCCAAGCGGTGTCGCTGTCGGCAGGAACTTAAACGGAAGGTCAGGAATCATTCCTGCGAGTCCTTTATTTCCAGCCTTCGCCATGGCTATATTATAAGCTGGTGTTCCTTCGGTAAGTTCAGGTTTCATCCAGTATGAAAGATCAATTGGAAGCTTGTTCGCCTGTCCATACCCAAGTTCCGCGAATTTTTGAAGTTCAGGAATCGTCGTTGCTTTGTTCATCATTTGCGTTGATATGTTTGTTCCAACATTAGCAATTTCTTTTCCCCCTACTGTAAACGGAGCTTCACCCGCGCTTAAGAACGGAGGCTTATACGCCGCACTCCAGTCCCTAGTAACTTCTGCAAGCTCAGACGGCTTAAATCCTCCCTTCACGGCCCATTCATTTAATTCCGACGGGCTTAAATTTTTTAACCAATCCTCTGGCGCTGTCCCAGGAACTTTTGGACGTCCTAAAAGAACATCCCACATGCTTGCTCCTTCCGTGCCTTTAGCGGCAGCCTGCGCCTGCATTCCTAGGAATGGAAGCGTCAGTCCGGCACTCCACAGTGCCGCACGTCCAGGATTCTTTGCACGCGTCAGCTTCGCCAGTCCGTAGCTCATCGCGGCGTTCGTCAGTGGTTTTGAGATCAGTGGTTTCGCCCAAAGATTGGCGAGCATTCCCATTCCTCCTGTGGCACCTTTACTTTTTCCAAGTGCCGCAATTCCAGCTTTTCCCCAAGGAGTCATCGCAAGGCCACCCATTATGGCGGCCTTCCCCAAAGGGCTCTTAACTATGTTCTTTAATTTTTTGTCCAGCCAGCCCATTTAATATAACCATCCTGCATCTTTTAATTTTTCATACTCGCCTTTTTCAAGGTCTCCCTCATCGACGTCAAAATAATCTCTTCCCTTCCAACTTTCAACTGTTGGATTTACCTGTGCGCCAGGAATTATACTACGTTCAGGAAACATGCCTGTTTCACTCATCTCAGATGAAAAATCTCCTAGGCCTTTTTCCAATACATGTCCAGATAATCCAGCACCTCCACCTGATTGCAGTAATTTATAAAGGTCGCCCCATGAACTAATATCCCCTCGATTTTTTAAATTTTGATATGCTTTATCATACCCAATAGGGGACATCATTCCTCCTTCTAAGTCTTCCCAGTCAATTTGCTGTTTCGCCCAGTCGGATGATAAAACTCTTTGAGGGTTTATTTCCGCTGCGTCCACTCCTCCAAAAAACTCATCCCATGTAGCTTTAGCGCCACTCTTGATGTGTGAAGGAATATTTTTTATCGTGCGTCCTAAATTATTCCAGAAGCCAGTGTTCTGCGGAGAGTAATTAAAGTCATTCAACGCGGCTGATCCTATTCCATATTCAGGAGGATAACTTGGTATGTTTTTTTGCGCCCAAAAAGGAGCTGGAACACCAGTCTCCGCCCTATCTCCTGCGATAATTTCATTATACGCAGCGCCACGTTTATCTATTTCTCTGTCGCTTGGTCTATCGCGATATCCTGGCATGGATCCAGCTTGCGCCGTTTGCTCAAAAGGGTTTACTCTGTCTAGACCAAATCCTCTGTCGTCTCCATAATCCGGCATTACGATGTTCCTCCGAGTATGTCAGGCAGTTTGTTCACGTTGATTGAAACGTCCCTCCTTATGTCCTGTTCTGTTGTGTTGGTTGCAGGGTTGTCGACGTCGGCCTTCGCCTCTTCTTCACTGGCGTAGACCTCCCCTGTTGTGGCGTGCTTGACGATGGATTTAGTCTCCACGTCCTGTGCGGGAATAGTTGTCTTCCCAGCCATCACGGTAATGTCATCTTTTATACTCATTTTTTGTCCTCCTTGCAAGAATTATTATTATCCTGGGTTGCTGATCTCAAGCACCGAAGCGTGGGAATGCAGCGTATTGGCAGTATTGGGCGAAACTATGATGTATTCACCTTCGTCCATAATCTGAGGGCGCGCGCAAAGTTCAACGGCGGTTTCAGCGGCTACGGCCCCAATTGCATAACTAAATTCATTGTCACTTGAATCAGCGAATTTCGCGTACGTGGTTCCTGAAGTAGAGCTGGCGTGGTCATTGGAGAGAATAATCGAATTGACTATGGCCTTCTTCCCCGTTGGAACGGTGTAGATCGTCGCGTTGCCGCTTGACGTATGGTCCTTTCTGTGGGCGACAAACGTGTTGTTGACGCCTTGGTCCCTTTCCAGGAAGCTTGCATGAATTGTTATCCTGTTGGCGTCTGTCGCCGTAAATTTAACAACATCCCCCTGGTTCAAAACTAAATTTCTGGGGATCACGTCACGCTCATTAAAGGCAGACAAGGCCACATTGGTCCACACGGCGAATACGTTTGCACTGGAATCGGTGACTGTCAGTGTATGGCTTGTGGCGTTGTTGGACGTTTCAACTACTCTGAATGCGTTAAGAAAAGCCGTTTTCGTATCCGGTACCGTGTAAATAGTTGTCGCGTTCGCTGAATCCAGGACTTTCATTTTTTTTACGTAATTATGCGACATTTACTGTCCTATGAAGAACGCGAAGCGTTCCTGTTCCTCACGGAGCTGCTCCGGAGTGTAGGTGGAATTCAGTGCCTTGATTACCTGATCAAGCGCCTCGACCAGTTTGTTGAACTGATCGGGGTCCACCCTGTTCTCGTATGACTGCGGCAGTACTGGTTGATCAATCTTTGACATTGGTAATGTACTCCTTCGCCTTCTCCAGGTCCTCGTCCGTAAGTTCCCCTTCCGGTTCAGGCTTGATAATTCGTGAGACCTTTACAAGGGTTTCCTGTCCGTATCCTATGTAATGTCCTTTCATTGGTTTTTTTTCTATGTCCATTATATTCCCGCCCCCTTGTTTTGTTGATAGGCCGCGAGGCCAGTAAGTCCCGCACCTATTTGCGGTTGCACTTGTTGTTGCATATCATTTGGTCTTCCACCAGCACCAGGTAAATTCATCCCTGCCTGCATCGCTAACCCTCTGTCACCCCCAGTATAAGGTTCTGGTACATAACCTGTATTTGCAATGTCATTTGGTCGAAGTGGTCCAAGTCCTGCCGACCATTCTTGATTAGGTACTGGTATTCCGGTATGTGGTCTCCCCTGTTGTGATGTTGGTTTATTAACTGGATTAAATTGATCATTGTATCCTTCATGCACTTGCTGTCCCTGCATTCTTCCACCTAGTCCTATTGGAATGGGTGTTTCTGAAATGGAGGGTCCTGCATCATATGCCATTGGTCTATTATCTACATGGTATCCTGCATCTTGAACAAAATTCTGGAATCCTTGGGTAAATGCCATCCCTCCTCTTCCGGGTTGGTGTCCTGTGTATCCTGGTTGCTGTGCCATCTCCCATGCAGTAGTGGGTTGTCCGTAAGCTGATGACAGTTGACTAAACAAGCTTCCCCCTTCCGGATCAAAATTGAATCCTGTGTCCTGTGGAGCCACCAAGGATTCAATTCCTCCTAAAGGCTCCGGTGCGTTCGCAGATTGTTCTAAAGGTTCCGGCGCGGCGTTTCCCGTGTTCTCCGGCGCGACGTCCCCTGGCTTTTGAAAACTGTTGAACTGTTTCGTCAGGCCGGCAATGCCCTCTTCTATCTTGCCTAGACGATCACCCCAACCTGAAAAATCATACTGGTTCTGTGGTTGATTGAACTGGTTCTGTGGCTGTGTGAATTGATTTTGCTGCGGCAGTGTTCTTATGTTGCCAAGAGACTGTAAAAAAGGATTGGAATAATTAATCATTATCTGCCCCCGTCCGGCCTGACTTCAGCGCGGAAAGTTCCGAACCTCCAGTCGTCGCCCGTGGCGTCGCTTTCAATCCTGAGCGCGCCCTGTCGTCCTCGTGCGCGCGTGTCAATCTTGTCCGTAGAG
>Ga0080013_1004194_pt1 | contig 11523 bp, 7 predicted proteins | sample ETNvirenome_6_85_FD_69236 | JGI IMG/M metagenome (GOLD analysis project Ga0080013, IMG submission 69236) | Marine viral communities from the Pacific Ocean - ETNP_6_85 (SPADES assembly) (version 2) | ecosystem: Environmental > Aquatic > Marine > Oceanic | place: Pacific Ocean | collected 2013-06-19
AAGCCCCCGGCCTGTGAACACCTGAAGCTTCCAAGCCGCGAACCAAGTTTAGAACCATCGTCTTTTCCTGGTCGCTGGGGGCACGACCGAACACGGTTTGCGCTGCGTTGTCAGCCATGCTGTTGATCTGGTCTTTGGTGAGCCGCATTTCGCCGTCTGCGGTTGTGTCTGTGGACGGGGTGTTGCCGAGGTTGGTGAAGTCCACGGACAGGGAGGCCATTACGTCCTCCATAGTCCCCTCCATCAAGGTTTGATGCAGGTTCCCTTCCCAGCGGATCGGGGACGAGTTCGACTGTCCGACAAGCTCGTTGACGGCGCTGTGGAACGCTCTTTCGCTAGCGCCACGGTTGTCCAACGCTTCGACGGTGGCCCCCTGCCCGTACCATCCGTTAGCGAACAGCGCCTCGTTCAACTCCCGGTAGGTTTCGGGGGAGTGCTTCATCAGCATCTCGCGAACGTCGTACAGGTCGCTCAGGGTCCGATCCGGGGCACCGCTGTCGCGGAGTTCTGTGTCACCGACGAAATCGGTGTTGTTGAGAATCCAGTATTCCCTGTCGGTCCATTCTTTTTCCGGCTCGCCGTGGATGTCTTTGACTTCTGCGATCCATGTCGCAAGCGCCGTGTCGCTTCGGGCGTTGACAATGTTGTCAACAATCGTTTTCGGGTACACCGAATAGAGCCATTCGAGAGTCCCGTCGTTGGTGATCTCCTGTATGAAGCTTGGTGTCGCCATCTTTGATCCCTACCGGATTTTTTCTTGCTGATCTTTCGGCCATGTCTCCGAAGTCAGCATGTCGAACTCGAACCAACGCTCATGGATGTCACGGAACGTCGGGTTAGAAGCCAGCATGTCCTCAACAATAGTGTCCCACACGCCTCGCAAAGTCTGGTTGTCGGTGGCGTCCAGTTTGTGAGAGTTACCAGCCTGCGCCTGTTCCGCTAGAAGCCCGGTGAACCAGTCGCGTTGATCCAAATATGCGCCCAACGCTTGGATGTCAGACCGGCCGACGAAACGAGGATCGTCGGCTATGACCCGCATCCCTTCAATCCGCTTCCCCCACTTCGGGTCTTGGGTCATGTAGTCCTCATGCCAGAGCGGGTTGCTTTCAGCGAGTTCATCCACCGCTATCTGCCGTAACCCGACGAACGGCTGTGCTTCCTTCACCTGCTTGTTCGGAATGTCCATTTCGTCCAACCATCCGTAAAACTCGTCGTTGATCTTCCGATACTCGGACCACCCCTCACGGATCGGCGGGTCAACCAGCCATTCGTAGAACGTGAACCGGTCCCGCTGCTTCACCCCGGACCCCGGGAATGTTTCACTCATCATCTGGTTCTCGTAGGCGGCCGACAAGAACTCTGCGCGCATCCTTGGACTGCCACCACCGTCGAACCCGAGGATCAAACCACCCAACTCCGGGTAGTCCATGTAAAGGTCTTCGTACTCGTCGCGGTATTCAACAGCGTCCATTGTCGGCGGCAACCCTTCGTTGGATTGCGTGGCCCGCGCTGTCAGGTAAAAGAACCCTTCCATGCCCTGTGCGGCTAGGTGTTCCATCATCTTCTCGTCGGCGGTTTCAGGGTTCTCGTTGTAGAACCGGCGACCCAGGTCGATCTCATCCTGGTGACCGGAAACCATCTTGACCGAAGCTGGGGACGTTAGTTTCACGAAGGCCATCAGCGAAGCGTGCGCTCTGGCAGCGTGAACAAGATCCCGGTAAAAACCGGCCACCACAGCCGGGTCGTCAAAGTCGAGTTGCGGCATTTCGCCGTTTTCCATTTGCACCAGCCACGCCATGCCGATGTACCGCATCGTGGCGCTAGCCGACCGGTCTTCCCACGGGTCCGCTAAAGACGGCAAACCAGCTTCAAGTTCCTCAGCCGTGAGTTTCATCGCAGAATACAACTGGCGTCCCCACGCCGGGGCGGCACTCCGAAGACCTTGTTCGACCGTGCCGACCGACAGCAACCCTTCCGGCGACGATGGGGTCAACCCGAACGGGAACATGAACGACAAGACTTCTTCCACCTTCGGGTGGCGTTTCGCGGCCTCGCCGGCAGCGAACACGATGGTCGGCATGAACCCGGGAAGACCTTGGGTAATCATGTTCGCGCTGTCACGATTCAAGTTGATCGCCTCAACATGGTCTAAGGCGTCACCGAAGAACGGGCTGTGATCTATCAGCCCTTTGGCAAACGGGGGGATCGGCATTGAAATCCAGGTGTTGCCTTCGGGGTCTGTGTATTCGGGGAGGCCCGCCGATTCCCGGTAGGTGATCGCCATTTTGGCAACGAACTCCGGGTTGTGGGCAGTCAACCCGACCCAGCGGGTCAACACCTCCTGCCAAGCGTTGAAGAACGGGAAGAAATGGCGGGTCGAGTCAGCGAAGTTGCTGGCCTCAGCTAGTTCGTACATCATGGTTTTCACAGCGTCCAACGCGGTGATCCGAGCGCCGTCTTCCATCGCCTTCAACGCAGCGGGAGTGAGGGCGTAGGTGCCGTCCGCTTCGGCTTTGAGGCTGAAAATCTTGCGTTGCATCTCGTCGGCGTAGACAACGCGGAACAGCGGGTGGCGGGACAAGTGTGTTGTGGGTAGCCCACCGAGGCGTTGCATCCCACGGTCCATCAGTTTCTCCCACCAGCCCTTGAACCCGCCGGAGTAGAACATTTCTTCCTGCTTGTGGACCGGTTGGAGGATGTCGCTCCAATACAAGGTTTTCGGTGCGCCACCGGGGGCACCCGGCGGGACCGCCGCTGCGCCCGATCCGAACACCGAAGCGACACCGGCCGGGGCGGGCGGGCCAACTGCCGGCACCTGCTTTATCCCTTGTTTACCTCCGAGGGCTTCGATGACCTGCCGCAGTTCGATCCGTACACCGTCTGCTTTCGCAGCCCGCAAACCAGCAAGCTCACCTGTACCCAGTTTCGGCAGCAACCGTTCCGTTATCTCCCGAATAGCGTCAACCAGCACTTCGACATCTTCTGGTGTGGCATCCAACAAGTCCAGTTCGTCAAGAACCCCCGGGCCGCCTTTCCCGTACTTGTCGAGAACCCCCTGTGACGCACGGGTGCCTTGCGGGCTGGGACCGTGGAACAGCCAGGCGATGATGTCGTCGTCGGTCAGCGCGTCGTCGTAGAACATCCGTGAGAACGGCGACCGGCCGAACTGGTCGTTTAGAACCCGCTCATACCACAGCCGGTATTTTTCAACCTTCTCAGGGTTGTTCCGTGCGGGGCCTCGGGGCGGGCTGACTATCGAATCCCATTCACCGAGCATCCTTATTTCACGGTTCTTGAACTGGCTTCCCTGGTGGGCGAGCATGTACGTCATGCTCCGGTTCGACCCGGCAGCGTTCTCCCATTCCAACAATGGTTCTATCGGGTTGCCGTAGTGGCGGCGTATGTCCATGCCGAGGATCTGCAAGTTGTCGAACCCTGCGGCTTCCATCACCGCCCGTGCCCCGGCCTTGTCACCAGCGGCGAGCAGATCCAACGCCTCCCGGCGGGCTTTGACCGTCTTAGCGAGGCGACCGATGATCGCGTTGTTTCGATACGCCGAGAACGCATACGTCATCGCCGCTCCCGGTGCGCCAGCGACCGCGAATCCGAGAACCCCGGAACGAGCCGCCCTCCCGAACCGGGCCAACCCGCGGGATGTTTGAGGCCCGAGAAGCACCTGCACCGCCGCTTTGACATCAGTACCCCCGGCGATCCGCAGGATTTCTTCATCGCTCAACAGGCGGCGAAGCGTCGATTCGGTCAGGTCACGGCGGCTACCGGTCAGCAAGTTGAACAGGGCGTCAGGGCCGCCGATGATCGCCGCCATGCGTAACTGTTCTTCCCCGACGACCCGCATCGGCCATTTCGGGTTGAGCAGCACCGTCGGTTTCCAGACGTTCGAGAACACGGTGAACAAATAGTCCAACCCGTCCACACCCCTGTAAACCGTTTCCAACGCTGGGGCCGCCCCCCCGAGGTTCTGCGCCCAGTCGGCTCGGCGGGCAACCCGGTTCAGCCTGGTGAAATCGGGTACGAACCCGGAATCAGCCAGCCGTTCCGGCGTTTGGCCGAGCTTCTGCAAGGCAAGAGCTTTTGCCTTCTGGTCAGTCCCGCCAGTAATGGCGCTAACCGAACCGTTTTCCAACCGTTCCAGCAGCGCCTTGCCCGTGTGATGCGCTGCCAGATCCTCAGCGGCGTGCCGGGCGCTCTGCCCGTAGTCCTCCGCGAGTTGCCTAACAAACTTGGCCCTGTCCTTGTCGGCCATGTTCGGAAAGTGGCGTCTTACCACATCGTTTATCGTGTTCTCGATCAGCACCGGCCAGTAGCGTCGGCGGGCCGCCTCGTCCATCCCGTTCCACCGGCCGACGATCTTCGAGATTTCGTCAGGGTGAACCTTGGCTTGACGAAGCATCCGTTCCACCATCAGATCCGAAGTGGTCGAAGCGAACATGACATGCGGGTGGGCGCGCTTGTCGAACACCCAACGGAACGGCTTACCGGTTATCCCGTTCGTGTACCAGTACGACTGGCGAACAATGCTCCGACCGGCGTTGTAAGCCCCAGCCCCGACCATCCGGTCGAGAATGTCGAACCGGCCGGCAAGCTCACCGATGTCGTCTGCGAACACCGCCGGGTCGGGCGGCATGAGGGCCTGCCGGATGGCGTGCTGGTTGGCGTGACCACCAACCATGCCGGGGAGAACCCCTGTGCTGACCGTGCCGTCAGCGACGAAGATGCCTTTCAGGAAGTTGGCGGCCTCATCCGACTGGTCTGCGATCCTGGCGATAGCCGCGTTGTCACCGAGGAAGAACCTCATTACGTCTTCCGCGGCCTGCCGGCCGGGCGAAGTGAACCCTCGACCACCGCCGTAGGCGCGAACCAGCATGTTGGAGATCGCCACACCGTGAGGGTTCTTGTAGAAGAACCGTTGCCTGACTTTCCCAGCGGCGATGTCGTAAACCTCATCCGAGTACCGGGCGACAACCGCCCCGCGGCCCGAATGGGAAGCATGGGTGACAGCGACACCAGCCTCAGTGGCGGCGTCTGCGAGAATGTCATCCACCCGTCTAAGCACCCGGTCGAACCGGCCACCTTCGCGGAGATACCGTTCCCTCCTGGCGAGTTGGGTCACAAGCCGGTTTGTGACACCGCGCTCACCGCCTGCTAGCAGCAGTTCCCGGGGGGTCATCTCCACCCCGGCGGCGGTCACTTTCGCCGGGTTCTTCCCGTACCGGGCGCGCACATAGGGCCGTATCAACAACCGATCCGCAGCCCCACCGGGCCGGTGCCGGCCAAGCACGTTCATTGTCGCCCGAGTGCCGGGAACCCCTGCCCGGGAAGCAACCCGGCCGATAGCTCCGGCGCCCCGGATAACTCTGCTGACCTTGCCGCCGACAACCACCGGGTCCAACGTGAACATGGCGATGGTGTCTGCCGTGCCGGACACAGCGTTGTGCCAGGCGGTGCCTTCATGCCGGGCGACTTCTTCTTCGTCTAGAATGTCAACGTCGGCCAACGCGAACGACAACGCCCGGCCGACAGTGTTCGCCCGCGTGTCACCACCAGACGGATCTGACATGTCCCATGCCCGATCCCAAATGTCGCCGCGAAACAAAAGTTCCGGTTCGGAACCGGCCCGGGTGGAGTATTCCTGCGACCCTGCCAAGTTGAGAGCAGTCATGGCGGTAGCTGGAAGGCGGGCAGTTTGCCGATACCAGTTTTCCCATTCTTCAAGGGTTGCGTTCATGCCCTCACGGAAAGGTTCAGGTATCGCCCCGATCATCAACCCGAAGGTTCCTTGCGGGCCGAACACATGGCCGGCAGCACCCAGGCCGTATTCTTCGGAACCAAGCAGCCGTTTTGTGCCAGCGCCTTTGATCGTGTCGAGAACCCCGTCGTACTCGTCTTCGGTGAACGGAGCGGTCACCAGATCGGCACCCAACCCAACAAAATCCCCGGTGACCTTGGCTCCCTGTATGAAAATGTCGCCAACCCGGTCGGCACCACCCGTTACAAGATCAACGCCCTTATCCAACGCCGCTTCTAGTCGGCTCAGAAGACTCACGGCTACACCGGCAAGGTTGGCTGCATGTTCGCGCTAGCAGCCCGAAGCTGCGTCACCATGCGAACAACCTGACGGGACGCACCCGGGGCTGCGGCAAGTTCCTCCAACAATGGCAGAACGGCAAGAAGCCGTGGTGTCGGGTCTTCCCTTTGGACAGGGTGAGCGGCCGGCGGTCGCGGACCGGGGCCGGGGCCTACACGGGCACCAGCGGTCAACGCTTCACGCGGGCGTTCCGACGGCCGGGTCGGAGGCCCGAACTGGCCGGGGGTCATCGGCGGCGCAGCCGTAGGTTCCCGATGCAACGGAATCGCCTGCTGCGATTCCTCCTGGGCTACACCCTTCCCATATGTCTGCCCGGGGGCAACCTTTACTTTCTGGCCTACGCCTTTACGCGGCATCAGCCGACCTGCGCCAATAAGTCACGCAAAGATGGACGCCCACCCGCAGCCTGAGCGGGCTGCGCCTCAGCGCCCGTACCCGGCTGGGCGATACCCGGCATCAGTTCAGGCGACCCCGGGGGCACTTCGGATGCCTGCCGTTTCTGAGCTTCTTCCTGAACCTTCTGCACAGCGTCGGCCAGTTCGGCCCGGTCGGTTCTCACCAAATCTGCGATGCGGGCAAGATCATTGGGAGGCAACGCCCCCTGCGACGCCTGTGTCTGCAACGAGGCAAGCAACGCCTGTTCCAACGATTCGGAAATCACCGCGTCGTGTTCGTGTTCAGCATCATCAACCATCGGGTCGATCTGCATGAACGACCGTTTCGACATGGTGCCCATCCCGATTCGCTGACCGGCCCCGATCACCAGATCATTCATGTCGGCCCCCGGGTGGGAGAACATGACCCGGTTGTCGTCCGTGTCGAAATCCTTGTTCGGCGTGTAATCCACAACGCCTTTGGCACCCTTCATGGTGACGTAAAACGACTGCGACTTGTTGCCCGCATACGTTTTCATCAACGCGATGGCCCGCTTGTTTTCTTCTTCCAAAGAAGCAGCCAACATGCGTCGCGCTTCCTGAACAGGGAAGTCCACGACAGCGGACAGGACCGCTTCGCCACGCCGACCGGTGCGAATGTTCGACCCGGATTCGCCACCGAACTCTGCCGGGATACCAGCCGTCAACCTTTGCGCCCGTTCCAGACGGTCAATCGTCGGGTTGGTCATAAACCCCGGGTTGACCACAGAGTCACGCAACGTGCCGCCTTTCAACACGCCGACCTCGCCGGTCAACCCGTTCGCGGTGTTGACAATCTGCGGTGTCTCACCCGGGTTGGCAACCAGCCAGGTGTCAGGAAAGATTCCCTTCTGAACGGCCAGCACTTCTAGCGCCATCAGTTTGGCTTGCATCTGGTACATGCCGAGCATCTGATCGAACTGGCCTTGCGGCTGGTCGAGGTTGACCCGGCCGGCGACCACCACGGGGCACACCCCGGTTCGGTTCACCGTGCGTTCCAACTCTGCTAACGGCGGGGAATAATCAGCGTGCCGACGCCAAGCGGACTGCGCCCTCGGGTCGCGGCCCACAACAACCAGCACCGTTTCCTCCGGGTCGCAGTATTCGACCAGTTGGTACAGGTCGGAGCCTTGAACATCCTGATGCCGGACTTTCTCAGCGCCCTCCGGGTAGTTGTCCAACAACCAGGAGAAAGTCCGCTCGTAAGTAAAGATCGTGTCATAGGGGGCCATGTCGTCCGGGCCGAACATGGGCGCAGGGAACGTCGTCAACGGGTCACGCACCGTCCACTCTGGCAGGCCGGATTTCGGGTCGTATCTGAGAGAAACGGGCGAGGACGCGTAGCCCAACATGTGTCTGGCCCGTTTGGACAGTTTGATGTCCATACGGTTGTGCTGCCACCAGCCCAACACGGCGCGGCGACGGGTGCTGGCCCGTTTCTCAGCTTGCTTCTGGTCGTCCTTGGTGGGGGGCATCACCACATCGGGCATCACCGACGCTATTCTCATAGCGGTCTGATCCAACCCTTGTGAAAGCAGGTTCGCTACAGCGACCTGTTCGTTGTCGTCCAACTCGGGGAGCGGAACCACGATGTCGCCGTCGTAAGCGGCCCGGACGCGACGCATCCGAGCAAACGACGGCTCCAAGTTGGATTCCCGTTCCCGAAGCAGGCCAACGATTTCTTCAGGCGACTTCAACCTTGTTTGCCTCCTTTATCCACGACGGCCGCCAAAGCGACGTAACATTCCCCCGAGGCAAACCAATGTTCGGAAGATTGTGTTCTAAAAACCATTGAGCCATCACACAGTCGTCTGTTGCGGAACCGTGACCATCCGGTGACCATTTCGTAACCTCGTTTACTAAGAGTAGCGCATGGGGACGCGCATCGGTTCGTTGCTTGCCCGGGAGGCGCACCCGGCCATGCCGATACAAGGGGGCGAGCATCTGAACGCCGTAATCAGGGTCGCCCTTGTTACGAGAATGAGTGTAGTGCGGGATCAGGTTCACAGCCCTTTTCGCTGACCAGCGGCGAAAATGGTCGTACTGCAAAATAAACTTCTGCGCCGCGTTGGCTTCAACGATCCAATACTGGATCGGCCGACCCATGTCCGCTGACAGCTGCCACCATTCCTCAGCTATCCCAGTGAAGACCCCTTCCTCCTGGTTCCAGTCGAGAAACGCCGGGGCGTCCATCTTCTGCCGGTACGACTCCAACAAGTACCGGAACCCCGATTCGGGCACATACGCCCACACCTGCAACGCCCAAAACTTTGACGGCGACGGATCAGCGGTAGCGACAATAATCACATCGCCCGGCAGGTTCTTCGGCAACTCCCACAGGTCACGGTCAGCGTCCCAGCATCCCTGATGCTCAACCCCGTCCACGCCGGTCCCGCCGCTTATCCACACCGGGTCCACCAGCACCGACGCCGGGTCGGCATCATCTTGCTGGTACAGCACCGCGTACCGGTCAGGGGTTTGAGACTTCACATGGGAAAGCTGCTTCCAGTTCAACCGCCTCGGATACAACAAGCACCCGACCGGCCAGGGGTCACCATCTAACCGATGCTTCTTCTCACACCGGTCCTCATAATGGGCCTTGTAGGCAAGGTGGTGGTAGCGGCGGCCGTCTAGTTTCAGTTCCTCGGGTACATCTGCTTCCCAGTCTTCGTCTTCGTCCACCGTAACGTGTTTGTCCAACGCGTACCGGTAGATGTCGTCGCCGGCCATTCTCTGACCCTGTAGCACCAGCAGCCCGCCGGGTTCTAAACGGGTTTCAGCCACCTCATCCCACCAGCGTTTCAGATCCTCACGGGCCTCAGCGGTTCGCATCTTCCGAGGGTCATACAGGTCGTCCCATATAATCAGGTCGAATCGGCCGCCGAGGAAACCGGAGTCCACACCGAAGCAAGTCCAGGTGGGTTCCTTCTCCGACACGGGAATGTCGCCTTCCTGAGCGACGGTGAACTGGTCGCCCCGCCAGACTTCTTTCACATCCGGTTTGAACCGGCCGTAATCGCCCAGCAGGGTGACTTCTGCGTCCAACGCCAATCCGAGTTTCAGGTCTTTCGCTTCGGCCATGACCGGAATCGACCGCTCAAACTCGCCTTTCAACCGTCGCGTGTACCATTCGGCCAGCCGGTTGGTGTGCGAACCGATCATCCCGCGGATCGTCCGGTCCCGCACCGTCGCCCACGCTGGCAGAATCCGTGTGAAAAACGTGGACTTGCCGGACCCGGGTGGGGCGTTTATCACCACATATTCTTCCTGCGGTGACGCTTGTAGCTCCATGATCCTCGACGTAGCCTCAACCTGCCACGGCATGAGGATCAGCCCAAAATACCTCCGGGCGAAAACCTCGATGTCATCGTAGGCTTCTTTGGCTTCCGGGCAGAGGTCGTCGTAGGGGATGACCGCCGGGGTGCGAGCCGCGTCGAACGCCTTTTTGGCGGCCCGGCCGACCGCTGAACCGATGCCTTTCTCGAAATCGGATGCGGCCCGGTAGGAGACTCCGATCTTTTTCGCAGCGCCGTACATGGACATGCCGCCGTCGCGTAGATCCTGGTAGCGGAACCATGTCGCTTCGTCTATTGCCCGGCCGGAAGTCATGCCGCGGGGAAAAGTCGCGGAACGGACGCCCGTTCAACCAAACGCCGCCGCCAACGCAACGCGTAGTCGAGACAATGGTTGCAAGTACGATGCGGGTGCCCCGGCAACGGGGCGCTGTAACGAGCGGTGAAAGACCACGCCATCGAATCCGCAGAAGCCAGCCGGTCTTCGTTCGCTGCATACGAGTCGCCCTTCATGCCAAACCCGTGCAAACGCATCGGGAAGAACTCAGCGACAATCTGACTGATCTCCCTGTCGGCGTTGCGTCGGCAGACCGACCCGAGGCCCACACGGTCTTCGCTGAAAAGATCAACCCCTGCCTGTTCGTATTGCTCTACATGCCGTCGGTAGTCGTCCAGTTCCCACCCTTGGAGAACAGGAACCACCAAAGAACCCAGTTGGTCCCTCAGTTCGAGAAAGTTGTCGGTCGTCAACCGCTGATGCTCTGCGACCGTTCGACCTGACATCCCCAACGCTGACGGTTCACACATCCAGTCTTGGGGCGCAGCCCAGTCTAGGTTCCCAATCTCGTCGGCGTAGCGGCGCACAAGGCCCGCGTAGTCGGTGGCAGAAAGCGTCCACCCGCCATATTTGTGCAGCTCGGTGAATCCACCAGAATCCAAAGCCCACCGGCCAGACGCCACAGGCAGGGTCTTAGTACGTTGAAAACGCCGCCTGGAAATAAACAACGGAACGTCGGTGCGGCGAAGCCAAGATGGTTCGTCAGTACCCAAATAGAACATTGGCTGCCCGGCCTCAGCAGGTACACGCATCGATTGAGCAACATGGGCCTGGTCTGACACCACCACACTCGGCGCAGTAGGGATGTAGGTGGTGGTATTTCCAGGCACAGTCACTAAGGCCACCCACGATTTCATGCTCGTTGTCGGCAGCGTTCCCTACAACGGTTTCAACCCACTTCTGAAAGAGCGCGGTGTCGTTTTCGGGGATGTCCCCCTCTGAGACACCGTGGATGTGAAGCAACGCAGCCCGCAACTCAGCCATCACCCCGGGGTGAACAGTCTCAGAGATGGTCGCGGAAAGAACAACAGTCATTTCCCGGGTCACCAAGAACCTCGTCTAATAGCCATCGTCCAAACTTTCATCTACCCAAACGACGAACGTAAAACCCGGCCAAAGCGCCACACCAGAAACGCTGCACACAACGAAATCATAGACAGAATCGTTGCCCAACGCCAGCCTTTCATTCGTATTTTTTCACTCTGGTTCGGGTGGCAGGTCGGGGTGTTCCCCCATCATTTCAGGTGGCAGCGTGTCGCAGGCGTTTTCGTAGGCTTCTCGTTGTTCCGGGGTTTCACCATCCAACGCTGTGTGGAAGGAAAGATCCTCTGTGAGAACTTCGACTAAAGGCCGCGGGTGTGGAGACTTCGACAC
>Ga0080013_1005657_pt1 | contig 11511 bp, 6 predicted proteins | sample ETNvirenome_6_85_FD_69236 | JGI IMG/M metagenome (GOLD analysis project Ga0080013, IMG submission 69236) | Marine viral communities from the Pacific Ocean - ETNP_6_85 (SPADES assembly) (version 2) | ecosystem: Environmental > Aquatic > Marine > Oceanic | place: Pacific Ocean | collected 2013-06-19
CTGGATCTACAAGGCCTCTCCAATAATCAGGAAGTTCAATTACATTATTGTTCGTCAATCTTCCACGAACATATACTGCACTTTCTGGACCTTCTAAACATACATGCCTCAGTCTATGGTTTTCTTTAGTAGGGTGAGGAATATCAAAATCCTTTCGTGAAGTTAATGTAACTCCATTGGCCGTAACTTCAGTTGCGGAAGTAATGTGTCCTACAATATCAATGGAACCACTACCTGTAATGATAGTGTTTAATTTAATACTTCCAACTTGAAAATTTAAATGATACCAAGGTTCGCATGCTTCTGGTGGATAATCATCATCTCCAGTATGATTTTTCATAATATAATCCCATCTTGAAGAAGGTCTTCCCCAATATCCTTGATCATCACAATTTGGTGATCCAACCTTTACTGGTTCAAATACAAGAGCTTTATCATCTGCTTTTGCTGGTGTTGGTGGTATTCCCATTTTTTACCTCTTAGTTTTTACGAACATCATAATTCCATCCTACGACAGAATATTCATCATTGTTTCCAGGATAATCATCAGGTGTCTTACCTTTGTATTCTGGAATAAGTTTCTCACCATCCTTTCTTTCACCAAAGATGTGATAGTAACAATGGATCGGCATTCCTCCTTGTGCTTGAAGATAAACTTTATCTTCATCAATACGTTTTACAATAACATTTTGATGAGCACCAATAGGAGTTAGTGATACTGTAATTGATTCAATATCAACAAGTTCTTTCCAATAATCAGGGAGTTTAATTTCCTTTTTGTTAAGAACTTTACCGCGAATATAAACATCATTCTGCGGTGCCTCTGGACAAGTATGCCTTAATCTATATCCTTTCTTTGTGGGGTGACTAATATCAAAGTTCTTCTTTGCAGCTAAGATATGTCCACCACAATTAGAGATCACATGACCTTGTGCGATCAAATGCATACCAACATTAACATTAAAATTGGTATCAACATTACCCATTAATGCTGTAGGACCCAAAACACCCAATGAATATGGATTATTAATTCCAGTACACAATGCTCCAGGAATAATTGGTTTTGGAGAATCACCATTAGTTAATGGACCAACCATCAAAGTAGCACCAACAAAAGGCCATGAAGTTGCTGATCCGACTAGTTGTGGTCCTTCAATAAAAGAAGATCCTCTAATCTTTGCCATGCCTGTTCCAAGTGCAACAGGAAGTCCTGCTCCAACATTCTGTTGTCCACCTATTGCAAGATCATCAAAATTAAATGACATAATTTACCTCCTTATTTTTGTGTTTCTTTATCAAAAATTAACTTACCACCGAACTTACCATCTTTTAATGAACATCCTGCAGTAACTCCACGAATAACACTTGATACTATTTTCAGTTGACCATTAGCAACCATCTCTGCTATATTAGGACTTGCTAACCTCCATTTAGTTGTAGCATTTACTTGAAAAGTTTGACAATCTTTAAATTCTACACTCTCACTAGCAGAAACAATAAAATTTCCTTCTTCTTTATCCTTTCCTTTTACATTAAATTCTACATCAAGAGCTTCAAATATAATCTTACCATTAGATGCTCTAAGTGTAATATTACCATTCTCAGAATGAATTATGCAAGTTTCTGCCTTTTTATCATTATCTCTACCACAATTCACTTGAAAATTTGAAGGTGCTTTAATCTCAGTGAATCCTTTTCTAGGACCATCCTTATCCATACTAATATTATGTGTTCCTTCAGATGCTTGGATTAAAACATCACAAGTAACATCACCTAATTTTGCGATGTGACCAAAACTTAGGGAACCATGATTGTTTCCATAACGAATCGTAGTAAAAGTTGCCTTAGGGCCACTAGATCCATTTGCAATATGGTCATTATTTCTATTTTGAGGTGTTGCTGCCATTAGAACTTATTACTCATACACTATTTACTATGTGAGATTATCAGGTGTTCCTGGAATATTGAGATTGGGATCATTGCTACTAACATCAGTACCAGATCTCTGAATTGCAGAAGGTCTAGTTGTGACCTGAGCATCAATACTCTCTTGTAGTGTATCATATACCTGGATCTTTTGTCCAGCTGTCTCATAATATCCAGCATATTTAACACCATCTTGATAGAAGACAGCACCATAATATGCTCTACCATCATAGTATCCAGTCTGTTTTAACCCAACAAGATCAGTAACCTGAATCAAATCTTCAGGAGGGACATCAAGAGGATCTCTTGTAAGAGTGGGTGGAATAATAAGATCAGGTGGAATACCTGTATCTGTCTTAATTCGCCAAACAGGTTGATCGAGATAAGGTGTTCCAGGGTCTATAATATCTACTCTTTGGATTGATCCAAAAGGACCACAAACAAGTTTTGCCTTTGTTCCATGGTCATTACCATCCAAATCTTCTATGATTATTTCATCAACTGAACAATCATGATTTAGTCCACCATCAATTATTATAGGTGTTCCAACCGTTAATGCAACTTTATACTTTGTTCTTGGTGGGTCAGTGATTGTTAGTGGTGGATCCCACGTTCCTATCTCAGGAGGAATTATCCTCTTTACTACACCTTTACCACTAATCTTTTTAGGACAAGGAGGAGAAATTAATATAGCAGATGCAGCTTGAGGATTCATTTTCCATGAAGTCCTATCAGTTCTTTGAATAGTTCTATTCAACTTAACTATAAGAGCAAATCCTGTTGGGTTATTAACAAAACTTTGATCTCCGGCTGATGGAACATTAAGAACCTCTACTCTTATAGTACGCTTACCTTTTTTTATACGAGCATTGATCCAGTTTCCAGTCTTCCAGTTACCATAATCCATTCTCGTTAAATGATCCAAAGATCCTGTTATCAATTGATCATCAACAGCAACACTTCCATTATTATCAGCAGCAAACTTGAAACTATATGTTCCATCTTGTGGGAAATCAACATTTTCCCACACGAAATATTTTACACCTTCAACATTTGCATTGTTAACAGTAAGATCTGGGAAAGCAGGTGAAACCGAATGGATTTGCATATAAGATGCCCATCTAGTCGGTGTAGTATTTTTGGTGAAAGAATCTCTCTTTTTATCTTCTGATATTACATACTCAGCAGCATCCTTAGGATTTATAGCACCAGTCTCATGATGATGGAATAATTCTGGGCCTCTATATGTAACACCATTCTTTGTAACAACAACATTTTTTAATTTTGGTGTTGGTGCAGGAGGTGCAGAAGGTGCAGGAGAACCAACAACAAATTGACACTTATTACCTGAAATATTAATAAATTTTCCTTTACTAACACTACATACAAGATCAGACCAATCCATATCATCAGCTTCTTCCATCTGAAGAACACTTTCTCCTCGAGTTCTTAATCTTATACCTTCACTAGTCTCAGGACTATCTGTTATAACATCATATATCTTTCCGGATTCAACAGTTTTTGTAGTAGTTACATTTAGTTGGCCTCCTTTATATCCTTTCTTTGCATAAAGACCCAATCCGGGAATTGAAATAGAATTGCCATATTTTGCATCAGTGGTAATTCTAAAAGTGACGGATGTTGTTGCTGCTACTGCTGCTGGTGCTGGTGGTGGTGGAGGTGGTGTTCTTGCTTGCCAATCCAAAGTTCTAAAGACATTTTCTCTAATAGTAAAAGATCTTTTGACTGGTTTATTATATACTTCCACACTAATAGTATGTCTTCCTTGGTTTAAGAAAAACTTACTTGGTTTAGGATCTTGAACTTTAAATCCCTGCATTTTATGAACTTCTTTTCCATCAACAAATACACTTCCAGAATTATCCACTAATCCTTTTACTGCATAATATCCATCAAAAGCAATATCAAGAGGCCAACTATTAGTAAAAGTAACTCCAGAACTATCAGTGCCATCAGTATCTAAAGGAGGAACTGGAGACAGTGCATATCGAGTCATGAATGGACTCCATACATTAGGATCATCAGGAGAATTCATATCTCCCTGATGACCTACACCAGATACTGGATACCATTTCTCCGATGAATTTGGAAATCTTGTGGACCAAATTGGATTGGGAGGACACCTACCTTCTTGTGGTGGCGGAATCTCCTGAGGTATTGGAGGTTGTGGTGCATCAATCCCAATTGCTATCCCCATTGGATTATTGCACCAAGGTTGAGGAACTACAATTTCTTTTTCCACAACAGATGCTTCAATATCAATAGCAAGAGCCATTGGATTAATACCTTTAATACTACCAAACCCATAAGCACCGCCAGGTTTCTGATATAAATCAGCAATAACTTCATAGGTTCCTTTCTTAATATAATGACTCTCACTATATTCGCCAGTACCTTTATTACTGTCGCCAACAAAACCTTTCTTATCAATTGAAACTTGATCTCCAATATAAAGTTTTACATTATCATCAACTTCTATACGAATTCTATAATCACCATCAACAGGGAATTTAACATTTCCCCAAACAATCCTATGCTCTCCTGCATACGGATTATTAGGCAAAGTTACATTAGTATCAAAAGGACATACACCAGACTCATTTATAAATCCACCTCTACCATAAACATTAGTTCTCCAAAGTTGTCTATTAGCTTTACCAATCCAATCAATAGTATTAAATATTGATCTAACTTCAACATTATCACCTGCTACTGCTGCTGGTGGTGTAACAGGTTTTGGTTTTTTCTTCTGAGGTGGAGCAGGAAGTACAAAGAAACATTTATTACCTTTGATCTCTATGAACTTTCCCAAACTAGCAGTACATACAAGATCAGACCAATCCATATCATCAGATTCTTCCATCTGAAGAACATTTTCACCTTTAGTTCTTAATCTTATACCTTCACTAGTCTCAGGACTAACAGTTATCACCTCATATTTTTTACCAAATTCAACTGCTCTAGTCGCCGCTTCCTTTAATTGCTTTCCTTTATATTTTTTCTTAAAATCAATATTTAATGCAGGTATAGCAATTCCATTACCATAATCTGCTGAACTAGTAACATTAAAAGTAACTTGTTTATTATTCTTAGCGCGTTCTTCTCCTTTACCAATAAGAACTTTCTCTTTTATTGGAATATTATAAAGTTCGCACCTAAGAGTATGAACACCTTCTTTAACATGAATCTTGTGAGGTGGTTCTAATAAAGCACCAGTATATACTCCTAAAGTATATACATATTTGTTATCAAAATATAATTTTGATCTATTATCACATGCACCTCTAATCTTATATGTACCAGTAACAGGAAAATCTACCTTCCATTCAAAATTAAATAAGATCCCAGCATGATCTGTTCCTGGTGCATTTGACGCAGGTACTGGAGATATTGCATATTGGTTCATCCAATCTCCCCAACCACCATCAGGCAATACTTTAGGATGCCCTGCATCATAATGTTTCTGCTTAAAACAAGCATCAGTAACTTGATTATAAGATGGAACTACTGTGTTGCTGCCACAAGTAATTCTATTAGGTCTATTCTTTCTAGTATTAAACCAAGGTGCTCTATCAATATCTCTAACAATTTGCTGATATTTTATTACCTCTGCTTTAATTGGGTCTTGATCAAACAAACTCCCAATACTAGGTATCCATTCACCCAAGTCTTCACCATTCGGACCCCACATTCTTCCATGTGAAGAAAACCAATCATCACAATATACAGTCTCTTCATAATCAGATGCTAGATCAAAATATTGCCATTCATCTACAGTTTCTCCAAGTTCAACCATGAATACTGCACCACTTCCATAATCACAATCATCTCTAGCACTAACTTGAGGTAGATATGCATAACCATGACCACCTCTAACAACATCAACGGCTATTATGCCACCACTCTTTCCAAAAATAGGATTTGCTTCGGCACCAATACCACCACCACCAAAAATTTGAATTCTTACAGGACCACAATCTTTCTTTTCATTAATTCCTCCACACTCATCAGTGGAAGGCATTGTATCCTGTACTGTTAAATTATTTACTTCATTGATATTCAGATATCTAATAGTCTGATTACCATCTCTAAAAATAAAAACCGTTCCAGGATTTCTTCTTGCTTCAGCATTTGCTTGGCATATACTATACCCATAAACGTATCCATCATCAGGATCAATCCACCCAACATTTATACTATCTTTAGTAACTGGCCCAAATAAATCAGATGACATATCTTATATTATTTTATTTTCCTTTCTTTCATAATCTTATTTATTACTATTTCCTAGGAAGATCTTCCAGATCTTTAGAAGGTGTAGCATATTGTAGTGGTGGGCAAGTATCAATCTTAGTATTATTATCTGATGATGCTTTACTAACTTGAGAGAATCTTGGGAAGTCAGCTTGCTCACCAGATCCACCACCATTTTGGAAGGTATAGAAGTCTGCTGCACGAGGTATTGGATTGAAATCACATCCAAGAAGATCAAACTTCATATCCATAAAACTCAGTGCTGCTCCAATATTTCCGACCATTCCGTCTATTGAATCAAGAACATCTCTAGCAGCAGTAATTTGTCCTTGAGCTTCACTAATAAACATTTGAATTTGATCATCCTGATCACCCAAGAATCTATCCACCTTTTTAGTAATCTCATTTATTCCTTCATTTATATCACTCTTATTAGAAGCAATTAAATCTCCAACTAAATTTTCTACATAACAAATAGAAACATGAGTCACTTGATCATCAGGAGTTAATAGATTCTTATCAATAGGTGCTCCTCTATTACCTCCACTATTAGTTGCACAAGGATCTTTGCCTTTACTACCATCTTCCCCATTACACATACTTAACATACCACCAGCACTTGATAATGCACTTAGAATTTGTTCAGTCAATTTAGAAATAATTTTTTCAAAAATACAATTAAGTAATTCAGTAATCTGCTCCTTCATATCAGCGATCATAAATCTCTGATTAGGAAATAGATTAGCTGCTGGTTTGTCCATTGCAGTTTGAACTTTTTTTGATATATATTGCTTAATCTTATCAAAGATTGGTTTCATATATTTGGCAATTTGTTCAGAAGCCATCTGAATCAACTTATCAATTATATCACAAATACTACCACTAGCAACAGAAGAAACTGCATCAACATAAGCAGCTGCAGTTGCAAGAATCTTATTAATATCTTTCATCAAATTTTCAATGACAATCTGCATTGCTCTCATTGAAGTTCCTATAGTATCCTGCGAATTTTCAAGTGGAATCTTCTTTAATTTTTGTTCAGAATCTTTAACATCTGCTGCAGATGTTAATTGAGTATCATCTACATTTTCCTTTGTTGCACCAGGTTTAGGTGGAGCAGTTGCACTTTGCTTTTCTTTACAATATGCTTTCTTTGCATCTAGAACTGCCTTAGCAGTAGCAGCATTTTCATCCTCCTTAGATAATCCCTCAGCACGCGCTTTATTTCTTGCCGCTACTACCGCGTTTTGTGCGCCAGGTATGCTACTAACAGAAACATCAGGACGCAATCCATACTTATTAAGTTTTACATTAGATGGTATTGAACCACAAATTGGATCAGATTTTGCAGTAGATTTTTCAGTAGATCCTCCAGTTGGTTTTACTACTTTTTTACTTTCATCGGAAGGTCGTTCATTATCTGCTACCGATCCTGTCTTTGGTTTTACTCCTGCAGCATAACCACTTGTAGGACCAAAATTTGATTCAGTAGTTCCAATTTTGGTCTTACCTACTATCTTGGCATTATGTCCAAGAACACCCATGATAACAGGGACTTGCTGGTCTTCCGAATCAAGAAAGAATCCAAATACAAAATTGCCTTGACGAAGATTTGATGTTTGTGAAGATTCAGTTTGACCACCACCTGCAGTAACAGGATACATTACCTGGGCCCAAGGCAGTTGAGAAGATTCAACTACCTCTTCTTTCTGATCATGGAATCCAATAATCCTTACTTTATATCTCTTACCCCAACCAGGATTACTACCAACATCTTCATGCTTTCCTGGTTCTATATTATCTCTCCACTGAGAATCATCAGCAATCTGACCCACCCACCAACTAAAGTGTGATCCTAAAAATCCTGAGTTGAATAAAGAACTGCCTTCCATTACTTATTACTCGTCGTATACTCTACACTCAAATGCATCTGGATGATTCTCACAATATAACTCTAGTTTTGAATCTTCATGTCTTGTATGGTAATCATTAATCTTACCTTCATTCTTATTTACCTCATCATTCTTATGATACTCATCATAATAAGCATGAGAAGTTTTTAAATCTTCTTCACTATATTCAAGCATTCCATGATTAATATGCTCCTTCTTATCCTTTGGATCAAGATAGACCTCATGGTCCAAATTGTGTTGAGCATTGGTCATAGTTGAATCTCCTTGCTTTTGCAGTCTTAATTCTAATTCACTTAAGTCATTTTGTAAATAGCGTTTTCGCTGAGGGTTTAGTGGTGTATTTCCATCAAGTTCCCTTTTATCATCATCAATAAGTTGTTCTATTGTTCTCATTAGCTGGTCTGTTACTTCTTCTTCCTCCCGTAAGAATCTCTCACTATATTTAATCTAGTATAACACGCAGGAGGAACTACAGTCATGTAATGGCATAAATCCACTATAATATATAGTCCACCAACCTGCTTGTTTATTTCCTGAACTTTCTTATCTGATACTTCTGGAGTATCAATAAAAATAGCATCACCAGCATGTAAAGTAAAGTCAGCAGGAATAGTAATACTTTTCCTAACAGTAAACATCTGATTATATCTCATCTTAGATTGATTGAGAGTATCTTCTGGTTTATTATTTGGTTCTTCACACTTTTCAATTTGTGCATCAGTATCTCCACTAGGAAGAGTTCCAGTATCCACTAACATATATGTTGTTCGTGTAAATTTCTTATCAAATTCTCGATTAAACACTGGCAGTTCTTCTGCTGCCAGTTCTGGATTCATTTCCTTACTACTTGATGATCCACTCGATTCAGTCTTTACTTTTGGTTCAACAATTTTATACTCACAATTGAGTGGATTAAAAAGAATAATTCTCGTATCATATGTCCCCAATTCCAATTTCTTTTTATAATTTATATTAGAATTACTATCAAATGCTATTATCTGACCATCATAATCACCAGGAATATTTTTTCCTTTCTCATCAGGAATATTATTATAAATATATTTCTTTTTAGGTTCTTGTGCCATCAGTTTGTCAACTGATTTGAAGTGATAACCTTCCGATGTTTCCCAAAGAAAGAATCCAGCCGTACCTGAAGCCTCCGTTGAGGATGGTATTCCCTTTTGTTGTATCCAATCAGTAAAAGCAAATGGTTTTAAATTTCTTCCCCAACAATTATATCTATTCTCTGTTGTTTCAATATCACTAACATCTTTATCAGTAGCAAGATAAGTATCACCAGTAAGAATTTTTTTAATATGATCAGATATTTTTCCATCAAATCTTTGAACTACTCTAGTTTTTCCACTTTCATTATCAAAAAATTCTTTTGATACCATTAACAAATCAACCGAATTTCTTTGAGTCGATTCTGATATAGGAGATACTTGATTAATATACATTTTAAGTTCAAGTTTTTCTTCTTTAGAATCCTCTATAGTAACATCTACTCGCTCAGTTCCAACTATAGGAAGAGAATCTAAAACAGATTCACTTTTTTCTGACCCTGTTCCAGTATCAATATATGACAAATTAACTCTTATAGTAGAATCTAAAATACTTTCATAGTAATTAAGTGAAGTAACTACTGGTGCAATGTCTTCTTGACCTTCTTTATTTGAAGATATTACGACACCTTTAAGATCATACTCTTCGACATTCTTTTCTATAAATTTTGTTTCTGCCATCTTTTTTTAGTCTCTATATCTTATTTACACTACCTATTAAGACTACCAGAAAAATCACGGTGGCGATTATTAACAGAAATATTGATACCGGGTCCTTCATTACCACCAACAGGTACAGGTACATGAATAAATTGTGGTTCTACAACAACTTCTTGTCTTGATCCAAATTCATATTCTGCATAATTTCTTAAGGCCTTAATTGTATTAGAATAATTTGACTGATTAAGTGTACTCAATAAACCAGGAAAAGTATCTTCAATTGCTGCTGTTGAATCAGCATCCATAACAAATTCTCTACCTTTTTCACCCAACAGTGCTTCATGTGCTCCAGACTTAGTGAATCCTCCTTTATGATATGCAACATGAACATGATCTTTATGACTACTATTGAGTGGTGTATTTGGTTTACCGTATAAAAGTTCTACAGGTTTAACACCCCGCTTGGCATTAAATTCTAAAACCTTAGATAATACTTTTTTCTGGTCGTTATTACCTGTATTGGCGTCCTTCCAAAATGCCCCAATATCAATTGCCCGATCATAATTATGCCAAGAATCATAACTTCTTCTAAAAGATCCACCAAAGTCTGGATGTTCACTTGCTTGACTAAAATCACCATAATTACTAGCTGTTTGAGGTTGTAACGTTTTATACATATACCTTCCCAAATCTCCTGCAAGTTTAGTTGCTTTAGCACTTCTTTGCTTCGTCCCACCAGTACCAGAAGATATATTATCAGGAATACCACTGGTATTTCTCTGATCACCACCATCACTCTGATCACCTCCAAATAAACCACCCATATCTCCTGCTGAAGCTACTTGCGTTACTTCCTCTCCACTCAACGAACCCGAAGGATTCCATTGAAGACCTCCACCTCCATCAGAAACCAATTTTTTCCAATCATCTCTTTTCATCTCTGGAGTTACTGGATCAGTTTTCCCTACCTGCTCTTTATAATGATAAAAATTAGATCTATCATTAGGACGTATATCACTTGAACCCATATTATGATACATTGCCCTACCTTTAAAATCTGTTCTCCCCTCCAGATGTTGTAAAGCTTGAAGTATTTTTTCTTGTCCTGCATCACTAGTCAATCTGGCATGTTGTGCTGCATTGATTGGTGCTCCCTCATGATATCCTGCAAATTGACCAGATGCAGAAACAACTGTTTTTGCAGATGCATTAGGACCATACCATCTAGGATCAGACATCCTGTTTATAATAGCTGCAGCCACATAATATTGATCATCACCTGGACCTGCTTCACCTTGAACCGTCCGTGCTATATACTCCCAGTCCTCAGCAGTAAGTTTTAATCTTCCTCCTACAATACCACTCAAACGCTGATTATTAGTTTGTCCTGCTGTAGATTCTGTAGATTCTGTAGATTCTGTAGATCCTTTTGACTCTTTAGCATCTTTAGCATCTTCCCCTTTCTCTGACTCCTTACTCCAACCTTCCCGCATTGTTTCCCATAATCCCCTATCTCCAACATTTTTCATTTCTTTTTTAAGTTCTTTTGATATCCACTTAGAAACATTCTCTTCTTTCCTTAGCATTTCAGATTCAACCAATCCACCACTAGCAAAAACAGTCCTAATAACCCCAGTAAGGTCTCCCATATTCATACCCATACCAAACAAAGA
>Ga0080013_1005659_pt1 | contig 11508 bp, 34 predicted proteins | sample ETNvirenome_6_85_FD_69236 | JGI IMG/M metagenome (GOLD analysis project Ga0080013, IMG submission 69236) | Marine viral communities from the Pacific Ocean - ETNP_6_85 (SPADES assembly) (version 2) | ecosystem: Environmental > Aquatic > Marine > Oceanic | place: Pacific Ocean | collected 2013-06-19
GTTTGGTGAACCGTCACTATTGACAACGATAACTTTATCACCTATCCTAAAATTCTGGTTACTCATATTGGTCTCCTCCATAAACTTCGCCTTCACATTCTACAGCAACTTCTTCTTCAAGAAAATTTGCTGATCCACCGTAGTCTTCGACTCTTCGAGCGATATCTTCTCCAGACTCAATTGCATATTCTAGTATTGCAGACGGATCTGCATCTGCATAAACTGTTATTGTTATTGTGTATTGTTGCATTGTATTCTCCTTTGGTTGATACATTTATATTATACTGATTTGTTTTATTATTTGCACGCACTGATAACTTCTATTTCTTTGGGCTTCCACCAGACTGTCTTACCTGTTTTTGTTAACAAGACTGCCACGCCTGTCAGTCCTTTCTTTCTATGCCACCATGAACTTTGGTTATGATTCCATCGAACTATGCCTAATTCATTTGTAGTTTTATTTCTTACTAAATCATCTATTTCCATAGCATCTCTCATCTTTGTAAAATCGTGGTTGGTGTACGCCCACCCTGTCCCGTCGGTAACCAGCCGACTCTCCGCCATCTACATGTAGACGGCTTAACACCAACCACGGAGTTTTATTCCCAAGTCTCAATCACTCTATAGTCCCAGTTCATTTGGTCTAAGTGATTGATACCTGCTTCTGAAGTGACAACATAGAAGTCATCACCATATTCTTTTGCCTCTCTATCTATTAGCAAGAACAATATTTCATCCTTACAGTTACTACCAGCATATCGCTTAGCACTACCCAATGTCTTAAAATATTTCAACATTATGCAATCTCCTTTCTTGGATGACCATTCTCTAGTCCTCCGCCCATAAGAAACTCTGGACCAATAACTAGATTTCCCCAGCTATCGAATGAAGCTACAACTGAATAGTCTTCACGCCCCCACCCCCATCGAAGATAAAATCTTCGATCTCCAAAGCCAATTGGATCCGGGTCTTCTTGATAATAGATGGGATCAGATACTCTACTAATTGCATCAAGTGCAGCATATACTGCCATGATTTGTTCATCAGTAACCTCGACATGCCATCCTTTTGTTTGCATATGTGACATAATAAACTCCTTATTATTTGGTTGTGGTATGGTTATATTATACAGTTTTGTTTTGTTATTTGCACGTACTTGACTATAAAGTACCTCCCAAATATATTCGATCTTTTCTTCCGGAACGCGTTACTTCATCTGCGCGATATCTACCTACTGCGCCGTCTATCAATACAGTGGCTATCTTCTCCCAAGTATGATACTTAATTAGCAATCCTAGTCGATATGATGCTTTTTCACCTTCCCAAATAGTTACTCTAACTAGATCCCCTTCCTTCATCGACTGCCTCTCTAATTCTAAATTCTATCGCACTATTATCTGGATAAGCATTATTCCAATCATCAAGTAGCTGATAAAGAAGCTTGACTTTTTCTATATCGTGCTTGTCAGCAACCCCAAGGAGCTCCCACTCTCGAGAACCCCATTTCGCTTCTAGAATTAAGCTTACCATGCAAACCCCTAAACTAATTATCAGATTATATAGTCTAATTATTGACTTAAGGTATTGACTTGACATGTGATTTTGCATTATTTCTAATTTTCGAAAGTGTCGACTTAACTTCGGTCAGACGTATCCGCTTGTAGGCTTCATCTTTTATCCATTCAGGAAATCTCTCAGCAATGTGCCGCGTATAACCTTCACGAACATCTGAACTACAACTATTGATAACCTCATTAATTGCTTCAGCTATCGAGATTTGTAACTCCGGTTCTGACTCATATTCTTCTTTGCGTTTGTACGATTCAGATATAGACTTCGCAATATTTATGATTTCATTTGTTGCACTGAAACATAGGCTTGGATCGATCATGACTACCCCTCCGCTTCGATTAAAAGTGCACCACAACGCTCAGCTAATTTGACATGAACTGATGTAGTTTGTGATTTGAATTGTCCAGATCGTGTGTAATTGAAGACGACCTTTTGTGCCCCGCGTGTCTCACCTATCTTGAGCCCGTAAGAAAACAGATCGTCCCCGTCAGTCCAAATGCGTCCTGCTTGTCCGTGATGTCCTCGAATAAATGATTGTATTGCTTCTTTGTTTTTCATGATTTCTCCTAAATAAGTGGTGTGGTTATATTATACAATTTAGTTTTTTTATTTACACGCAGGTGTTGTCGGTGGTGGTTCATCTGAAGGTTGGATGATAACTCCCGTATCCTGCTCACTGGTCAAGCATGCTATAAGAAAGACTATTAACATTCTATGCTTACTGTGGTTTTGGAAATGTAGCTAAGTAGTGAAAATGCAGCCTCTGCTGATATTAGTAAGTATCGACCGTTAGTCAATCGAACTGTGTATGAACCAGCATTGTTTCCTGTAACATCTGACTTGTTTTCACTAATATCTGATATAGTATATGCATTAATATTGTGTTGTATTCCATAGTCATCTTTAATATTAACTATGGGTAGAACTTTTGTTGTCATGTTTGCTCCTTTGTCTGCGCGCGTACGCGGGCGCAAGATACTTTGTGTAAGTTTGTTAGTCCTGGTTGGTGTTTTTTACCCACCCTGTCCCGAGAGTAACCAGCTCTCTCTCCGTCTGCCCTTTTTACTTCCCATGTTTCAGGGCCAGCCTTATCAGTGCTGTGCAGACTTAAACACCAACCACGGAGTTTTATAATATTTCGACTGTATCAGTCTCTGAATCAAAGTCAAAAGGTAGACTCAATTGCACTGGGCCCAACTCAACTTCCTCAACTTCAGCGTCCTTAATCATATTGTGAGGTATCATCTCACCATCTTTCATATATCGACTGCCTTCTTTATTCATCAATTCTTGATATGCTTCAAAGCTTGTAGCTACGTCCCAAGAATCATATAGGTCACGCTTAAGATCGCGAAGCTTATCTCTTATTTCATTTGTTATTCTATCTTTAGCGAGGTCGACTAACTCTTGCAATCGATTGTAATGCTCTCCAAGATATTCATCATTACATTCCCAATCAATGACTATAGTACATGTATTCTCATGACAGTAATAGTTTGATGGACCGCAGCGAGAAACACGAATATCTTCTATCTCAATGAGACCCGAGTTTAGATCGTCAGCTAAGTCTTGCCAATAATCTAGATTGGAAAGCATTGTGTCAACATCAAAGAATGCGGTAAAGCTGCAGCCATCACCTTGTGAATAGCTTAGATCGTAGTTAACTTCAATATCAGTGGCACCATAATCTTCGCTAAGCTGTTCTTGAAACCCTTCAACTAACGGTTGTATGAAACATTCCTCAGCATCGTAGTGTAAACACTCGTTGTCTTTGTCATACCAGTCTTTTTGTATTTCCTCTGATAGCTCGCTAAACTTATATCCGATAATCTTTGTTGTATATTCTTGTGGCATGTTTTATTCTCCTTTATGTGGTGTAGTTATATTATACATTGTGGTTTTATTTTTTACACGCATTATCTTCTAATCTTGAGACAATTCTGTTCTTAATGGTATTCTTGTATTCCTTTAACAGGAATTGATGGTAAATATTTGTTGAATCTTTATGAACATTTTTATTGCCATCAACAACAGACGTTGCATATTCATTATAGTTTTTATGTTTATTTTTGCTATATTCTTTTGCAAATTTATTAGCAATCTTGAGTATTTCGTTATATATTCCGAATCCTTCCATTTTTATCTCCTAGCACAATGGTATTTTAGAACTAAAGAACGTAGCATGTTTGTGATCTTCAATTTCAATTATGTTTTCTTCATTGACACTTTGTTTAAGTGCACCTGATGGATCATACTTTTGCCCCGTATATTGATCAGGGTTGTTTGCCCTATGACGAAATGATGATAATTGACCATGCATAGATCTTAAAATTATTGCTTCAGCTTGACTGAATGAATAATTTGGGTATTCATCATAGACTTCTTTAAGTATGTTATCGAAATATGTTTGTATAAGTTCAGTATTGTTCATTCTACCCTCCGTAAATTGAGTGATAACGATATGCTTCAGCAAACCCAGGTGTTGCCCAAGCTTGTGCGCTATTACAAATTGCACTAACTGCCCACTGACCTTCGGAATTTGATGCATCCGGATCTTCTGGTAATGCAGACATAAGATTCCGCCAGTCTCCTGCTTTCCAGTTAGAAGTATCGATGTGTTTTGCTAGTTCTTTATCGAATGTCTTGTTAAAGTGATATGATGCCATTGCATACGGATGAATACCACATTCAATTCTTCGATCATACTCAGCTTGACATGCTAATACTAGCTTTTGTCTGATATCAGATAATGTTAGGGTCATTTTATCTCCTTGGTTGGTTACTTTTATATTATAATGAAAGGTTTTCAAATTTACACGTATTTTCATCTGAATTATTAAAAATCAATGCATTGTCAGCAATAACTCTAGGTATCGGGCTTTTACCGTGTCGACTCTTCCACACTTTTACAATTTGCTCATTAAGTTCATGACTAGCTTGAGTTAACTCTGAGTAACGTTTAGCTTTATATTCGGCGATCGCAGTAATAATTTCAGAGTCAGAAAGACTTTGAACATAATGATGTAAACTTGAAACTTCTAAAACATAACCTGGCATGATGTGATGTTCTCCTTTATAGTTGGTATATGCATATATTATAATAGGTTTATTTATTTTTTACACGTGTTTGTTACTTATCATTCCGAAAGCAAACAAATGTAGGAAATCGTAGTGAACCGTCAGGTGTCTCCTCCTGATATCGCACCTCGATTGTTCTACCGATGTGTGCTGCCTTGTCACTCCAGATCTGTCCTCTTAGATCGTCTGTTAACCCAGAACCCACTCTTACTTCGACTCCTTTGTAATCTACCACAAAAGATCCAAGCTTCCCAGAATGCTTTCCTGTTCCTTCTAATAAGGCAGTTATCGGTACATCAGCGTCAAAGAATGCTTTGAATTTCATTACTGACCAATCACGGCCGAAGCAGTATGGTGCTGTGATATCTTTGATCATTGCGCCCTCATACCCAACTTCGACAAACTTATCATGATATTCCTTAATCAAATTGTAGTCAGCTTTGCATACAGCACGCGTAACTAGACGAAGATAATCTAAGTCATGTGTTCTTAGTCTCTCACTCAGTATTGTGAATCGTTCCTTGCAAGACAGTTTACCCTGTTTACTCTTCCATTCTTGTAACGGAATGTAATCGAACAAACCTAGATATACGTCTGATACGTCTACATTCTGCTTACGATATACTTGACGCATCAGATCAGTAAAGTCATTGCTCATTATTTCACCGTCATAACAGCCGTCGCCTAAACTAGTAAGTTCTCTTCCTAGTGTATTGTCAAAGTTGGTAATCAACTTACCAGCCCGTGTGAATATCTTTGCCTCACCACTTTCAACGACAGCTAAACACCTGATCCCATCAAGTTTAGGTTCGACATACACACTATCTTCTTTCACTCTCTTCATGTCAAACTTCTGTGCCAAAGCAACATCAAAAGTTGGAATAAAATTTGACTGGACTTTATTAAGAGACTTTACAGAAACACCGATTGCAAGATTTTTCTTCAATACTTTTCTCATCCATTTCTCTTGTGCTTCTGAACTTTGATTGAATGTTTCCTTCATTAACTCAATAGCTGCATTACCTGTCACTTCTCTCTTTGAACACCTATCTGCATTCAAGATAAAAGTTTTCCACGCTTCGCGAGGCTCATTAGGTTTCCTGTTTTCTTTTTTGGTCTTTGGTACTTTTACAACATGGAAAGAAATATAAGGGTTGAATGTAAAGTCTAGTAACGTTGCGAAATACAGATTCAGTATGTATTCTTTCAAAAGTACTTTTTTAGCATTTGTCCCCTTTGCTGCATCGACATTTTCAAAATATTCCAGTATATCATCTTTGTTATTCATAGCTTTCATATCCTTCTGGAATAAACATCCCACCAATCCAGTCCGGGTATGCATCCATAAGTTCTGACATTATACCTACCATGTCGGCTTTATTAATGCCGTCAGTCTTTGTTGCCAAGTAACCTAAATCTAGCCTGCTACCTTTTGCCCACGTTACAGTAGGTCCTGTATTTCCGTTAAGAAGCCATGTAAAGAAACACATTTTTTGTTCGCCATAGTGATGTGTATACTCACCGACTATTAAATCATATCTTGACATATTTTTTTCTATTACTATATTTGATGACATGTTCTACTCCTTAACAAGCTGAAATTTATTGAAGTGTTCTACTAACTCTGTTAGAAAAGTCTTGCAGATCTCGGGACCGGTAATAAACTGAAAGTGCACATTTTTGCCTCTGAGCCTGATCGATCCGTAGCGCCAGCCAATACCTAACACAGAACCTCCGGGGCCTTCGAAGTACCATTCAGGCTCAGTATAACCTCTTTCTGGTTCCGGGCAATATTCACCTGGACCGAATATTTCATCAAAGTTATCAGGTGTTAGAATGTTTGTATTATCGTTTAAAATCTTAAGACCTTCTTCGCACATAGTATGCGTTATGTTTGAAGTTCCTATAGACTGTTTTGCAGTATGCTGGAATTGCATTATATTTCCTTTGGTTGATATGTGTTTATATTATACAGTTTGGTTTTATTATTTACACGCACTACCTTGCATGCGGTTCTTTAAACTCTTTGCCGAGCATCTCAAATATTTCATATTCTGCTTTACCAGCAGCAATATTTGTCTTACCTTCGAATAGACCGTGTTGACTTAGCTTAAGCCCACGCTTCTTTGCTGCTTTTCTTAATTGGATATTACTAAATGCCGGTCCGGTCCACATCAGAACACTAGATCCCCACGTCTTTGGTGTAGCTTCATAGAATTCAACTTGAACACCTTCATACAGAATAGTAGTCTGCGGTTTGCCGTTCTTTTTAGTACCGTAGTTTTCGGTTAACCATGTCTTTACTGCATCATTGCGATCGATGAACACTATGTCCAGGTCACCGCAGGTCTTTTTGATACGACGAGCAGAACCACAGAGTAATATCTTTTCTGCTTTGCAACCCAAATCGTTTTCTAGAAGTAGCCTTTCAAACAGACCGTTTGCTTCTAATGCTGTTATTCTTTTTCCATTTAGTGCCTTACCACCCATAATAAACTCCTTAATAAATTGTGTTTATATTATACAGGTTGTATACAAAAAATGCACGCAAATAGCGAGTACTTACTTTTTAATTTCAATTAGGGATAGGAATTTGTCAGCACTTGTACAACATGACTTTCGAATACTTTTTATATTCTTACGTGTGAATTCACGGTAAGTACTCTTTCCGATCTTCTTCGTCTTTAACTTTCTTGCGTAAGCATTCCACGTTCGAGAGTGAATGAATTTTATTGGGCCTCCTTTCCAAGTGAATGCATAGTACTTGTTATCGCCGTTGTATCTAATAACCTTAGACTCTGGGAATATTGAATATTCATCCTTAAGTGATACACATTCAACAAAAGCAAAAGCATTACCTGTCTTATTATCTAAGATTACTAAATCACCCCATGTTCTTTCAAGCACATTAAGTTGTATCTCAGACAAACATGGATCTAGATCAAGCAACCAGTCTCTAGTTGTCTTTGTTTTTTCATGTTGTGTTTTGATACTGTGGTGTATGCGTTCTTGGAACTTTAAACCTCGTTGTGCTCTATCACTATTTATATCAAATTTTGATGACATATATTTCCTCCTCTTTTTTATTATAATATGTGTAACATTGTATTGCACGCATATACGCGCACGCGCGCGTACGCGCTCGGGGCGCGCCGTACATTATGTGCACGGGGCGCGAGACGTCTCGCGTAAATCATATTTCTTGGACTACTTCTAAAACAAAATCCATTTCTTGTGACGTTCCAGATCTAGACCATCTAACAGTTGCATTTGTATAGTTAAATATACTATCATTCTGACCAATTGAATTGCTAGAGTTGTTTGTAATACTAATGACTAGCCCTAACTCATCGTAATAATTACCATTTTCTCGTGGATTGTATTGTAAAGCAACAAGACTTCTCTTGCCTCTTCTTCTGACTATGTCTCCTACTTTCACATCTAAACCCTTCTTAGAAGATTTATGTTTGTTTGTGTTAATGAACCATTCGACCAGATTATATGAATTTCTCTGCCGGCAGAACATTTAAACATTTTGATAGCTATTCCCATTTTATATGATGCTTTATGATAATTGGTCAAATATCTTTCTTTGTATTTGACTAGATCACCAACCTTAATTCTAGTTTTCATCAGATAGCCTTACTAAGAAACCCTCCCCCCAAACTCTACAACGCTTAAGTTTGGGCATGTAAACAATATATGAATGTCCTGACAGCTGTCGCTCTACAATTAAACCTTTATATTCTCCAGTTCTGCTTCCAACATAACCAATACCTTCTTTCCATTGTATACCGACAAGATCACCTACATTCACTAATCACCTCAATTTCTGTTATATCAGCATGAATCTCGCTACTATCCTTACACAACATTATAATCCAAGATCCTTCTGGGCGATCTTCAGGATAGAGCAGTATACCCATGTAATGATTATTCTCCGGATTAATTGTCGGTGATGTTTTTGCAAATGTCCATTTTACTAAGTCGCCTGCTTTCATTTTATTGATATATGGGGAATGCAATTTTCTGTAAATGTTTTGAATATCATTCCTCTGTACAGAACATACGCCATATCAAAATCACCTGATGAGTATACATCTACAGATTTTTCAACAACCATTCCCAATCTCCACTCTCCGTCTTGTGAATAAGGAGGACTGTCAGTTTTACCAGCACCTATGGATTTAAACTTAATAAGATCACCTACATTCACTAATCACCTCCATTGATGTTATAGAATTCCAAGAAATATTTCCGTCCATCCATAAACATTCTATGAAATAATTGTCTTGAGGTTTGGGGTCATTATCTATTTTTAAAATTATTCCGATGTAAGCTTCTGTAAATTCATCAAGCTTATCTTTGTATCTAACTAAATCCCCGACATTCATTTACTTACCTTTGTAAAATAGCATGGAGGACCATTGCTCGTTTTGTTCCACCTAGGCCAGTATATCTTAGGCCATGGCAAATCATTAGGAAAACCAGAATCGATAAAGTCAATAACTATTCCGTAGCCCCAAACGCCATTGCCAAGTGGCATCTCTTTATTATATTCTACTAAGTCACCTACATTCACTAATCACCTCCAGATAGTGTTCTTCTATTTCATAGTTCCCATCAGGAAAATGTACGTACCACAAGTTTTGTAATTTGCAGTACGACAAAACCATTCCAACTCTAGGTTCGTATGATTTCCCTGACCATCTGACAACATTACCTACTTTCACTTATTACCTCCAATTCTGATCCTTTGTAATGATGCATCTTCCTTGTCTTGAGATTAAACCCTTTGTAATACTGTTCTATATCCCGACCTGATGAAATGCATTTAATCACTAATATCAAATCACCTAGTTGAGTTATACTATGAGTCCAAGCCACTTTAACCTTGCATAAATCACCTGATTTCATAACAACAAACCTCTATTTAAATTTAACTAACTTGCTATAGAAAACATTAAATGATTCAACAGTTCCCCACTTAAAAAGAAATACATAGTATACGCTGGGTTCTCCTGATTTTTTTCGATCTATATCTACAAGAATACCTAGCGGGCCCTCGATATCTTTATCGACATCTGATTGTGAACGAACTAGATCACCGATATTCACCAATAACCTCTAAGCATGTGATGTATTCTTGTCTTAGTATACCATCCATCCAAAGGACTTTACAAAAACAATCATCTTCAATTTGAGTTACGACACCTATCCAGCTCATCCAAGAGTCATCATTTTCATCATCATCGATAATTCTATTGACCTCTTTCTCATCAAAGCCAACCAAGTTGCCTATTACAATATGATTCATTGTATTACCTCAATCCAAGTTTTTGGATATACTTGTACTATTTCACCTGATATCATTACAGCATGAAAATTTTCGTAACTGTTATAACCCAAAAGTACACCATAGCATCCCGCTATATCTTTTCGACGTAGTTCTAGTGCACGATAAGGACCATACTTGCTGCTAATTTTGACTAGTGATCCTAATTTCACTTACAACCTCGATATCATCTTCAATGCTATTCATAATCTATAAAAAACTTTTTAAATTTAACGAATTCTTTTGGTGTGCACTTTAAAATGGGATTGTCATTCTTAAGTATAGCAATAAACGTATGTCCAGCTAAGCTAGATCTTTCAATTGTAAAGTTATGTGTCTTTCGATAACCCTTTACTTTTACTGATTTCTTTTCTATTTTCATATCTTTCTTCCTTTGGTTTGATGAGCTTAGCATATTCAGGCCAAGCATAGTGTATATAAAAGGGAAATGTACATGAAGGAGGATTATTGATCATGACACCCATTTCCCAGTCTGGTCCATCTACAAGCGGTAACTTTATATTATTGTCTTGTAATATCTTCCTAGGTCTTATCCAAACAATTGTTCCAGTACCTGGTGATACTTTAACAATATCGCCTACTTTGAATTTCATAATCCACGCAAGTCAGATATAAATTCTCTTATAACTTGATAGGCACACCAAGCAATAGGTGTAAAAATAACAAAACCTACTAAATAAAATAAAGCATATGCTATGTCGACCATCTCGTCCTCCTTAAACTGTAAGTTTATCTTTTAATTTATCTATTATCTGATCTAGTTGTGCAACTGAATCACCAAGTTTCATTCGTACTTTTACAGCTCGAACAGCTTCTCGAATCACTTTGGGCTCAAATACATCTTTATACTCATCAAATAATTCTTTTTTATCTTCGTTGAGTAATTGAATTTCTCCTTCGATGGTCCGTAAACGCTGGATAAATTCATCTAGTTTGCTGTCTAATTCATTTTGACTCATTGTTTCTCCTAATAAGTAATTAGATTATAAAATTCTATCTTGTCATTTGTGCTTGTAATCTTTTGCCTTCCTTCTAAAAAGCTTAGTTCGATTAGTGACCAGCATCCGTGAACAGTACCGCCTAGTTTCTGTACCAGATCAACAACTGCACTAACAGTACCACCTGTCGCCAATAAGTCATCAACAACTAAAACTGTATCACTTGATTTTATATCATCAATATGCATTTCAATTGTTGCTGTGCCATACTCCAAGTTATAAGTATGCCCTATAGTCTTTGCCGGTAATTTACCTGACTTTCTAGCTAAGACGAAAGGTATGCCCATTTTACTTGCTAGCACTGATCCAAAAATAAACCCTCTTGCATCAACACATACAATCTTGTTGATCCCCTTCCCTCTTAATTTTGTTTCATAATAAGACATTAGTTTTTCAAAAGTACTCGCATCTTTAAATAGAGGCGTAATATCTTTAAACTGAATTCCTTCTTTTGGAAAGTCAGGAATATTTCTTATTTTTTCTTCTACTTCTTTTTTTAAATTT
>Ga0080013_1005660_pt1 | contig 11508 bp, 9 predicted proteins | sample ETNvirenome_6_85_FD_69236 | JGI IMG/M metagenome (GOLD analysis project Ga0080013, IMG submission 69236) | Marine viral communities from the Pacific Ocean - ETNP_6_85 (SPADES assembly) (version 2) | ecosystem: Environmental > Aquatic > Marine > Oceanic | place: Pacific Ocean | collected 2013-06-19
CAATGTGAATCCTGTAGCATGTGTGTTTGGCCAACCATCAACTACAAATGCACCTGGTATAGCTGGTGAAGCTTCATTTATAGTTGTAGTTTCTGGGTCATCAAATATTTCAGCTGCTGCCCATGGAGGTCCAGGATGATCACCTGTAATACCAATCAACGGACTATTTGGTGAACCCAGTTTGCTATCATAATAAGTCTCTGGATTTGTCCATGATATATCACTACTAATAGGTAATCCAGTACTAAATGAATATGAATCTCCCCCAAAAGTTGCAGTACCACCATTCCACCCACGTGCTGAATATCTACTAGTTACCGCGTTTGTACCTTCTCCCCATTGCCATGTAGTACCATCACCAGCATCCGGTGAACTTTCAGGAGAATTTGCATTACCAAGAACATCACTTGGTGCTTTATAAAATTTATTAGCTTTAAATCCAAGCATATGAGTATCTGGCATATAATTAACTTCTTGTGGTTCTGATGAAAGAGATGATGGTGAAAATATACTACTCTTATCAGTAAGATTACTTTCTGGAACAACACCATATTGAGATTCAAGTGTTGATAACTCTTTTTTTGGAGTTGTTCCTAATAAACCTTGTTTTGATATTAAATCAAACATCAAACTATCATTCCACATATTTAATGGAGTATCTGATGTGCTAAACTCTACTATAGGTGATGTTGTTTCATCTATATTTGGAGTTGCTGGATCATCTGGAATACCAGGTTGAACTATAGTAGGAATTTGATAAAGTTGTTGGTCTCTTTGTTCTTTAATTATAGATAACTCATTACTTGCAAGAAATTCTCTTGGGTGTTCTAAAGTATCAGTTAAATCTGGAAGTTCAGGTGAATTTATATTTACATCACTTGCAAATTGAGATTGATACTGTGCAAAATTTTGTTCTGTTATTTTTACTGGTTCACCTGCTTGTGCATGTCCTTGTGGATACTTATAGATACTCTCTAACGTTGCTACTGCTAACTTATCATCAAAAGTAGAAATTTCAGAAGCCAGTGAATCTTTTGTAGATTGAGTTTGTAAACGATCTTGATATGCAGAATTTTTATCAGCATAATCCTTTGCCATTTCCTCCCATATATTTTTTAATCTATCAAAACTCAATATTTATCTCCTAGTTAATTATCTCTTTACTCATTATACGCGTTTTTTTGCAATTGCTTACCAAATGCTGGAGCAATCTCCTTATTTGACTGTTTAAGTTCTGGAATAAATGATTTTTCAAATTTTTCAATTAAAGTATCTATTTTACCATTTAAAGTTTCAAGTTGTGTAACTTCTGCTGACTTACCCTTATCTGCTGCTTTTGCTCCAAAAAATGTACCTAATCCCAATCCTAGAGCGGCTAAACCACTAACCGCTGCAATTATAGGTAGTGCAGCATATCCGACTGTTGCCACCGATGCCAATGCGGCTGACAATCCCCACAATCCAAGACCTATACTGACCAAACCAACCAATGCTTCTGCAAAATTTAATTTTTCAAACATATTTGTTATAGAATTAATTATAGGTGGAAATTGCATAAGTATTAAGGCTATAGTACCACCAATGGCAGCTATTGCAAGTAATGGAACTAATGCCGTCCAACCTACTGCTGCAAAACTTCCTAAAACTGGAACCATACCACCCATAGCAAGTCCTAATAATTTAAAACCTAACCAAGCACCTCCAGCCACCAACCCAATAGCCACTATAATAGCAACAACTGCACTAAGTGCTTTTGCCCATCCTGGAGATTCTGCATTTACAAAACCACCAAAACTAACTATTCCAGCAAACGCCGCTATTATATGAGCCCCAATCGCCTTAAACTGATATCCAAGTTCAGTTATAAGTGAAAGTGTTTCTTTTGGAACAAGGTCTTTCATGGACATTGCATGTTTAGTTATCTTTGCTTGTTCTTCGGCACTTAAACTTTGAAAATGTACCATCTTTTTTAAATTTACTAAATCTGTATTTAAAACATCTGCGAGTGCTTGTCTCTGGGGTAATAATAAATTATTAAATTCAGCCTCTGAACCAACTTGTTCTAACATACTCTTAGTTGCTTCTTCCATTTCACCATGAAGTGCCAATCTACGAGCTTCTTGAAGATTTATACGTCTTCCCAATAAAATTGAAGCTGTTAATTCTTTTGATATAGAATCTTCAAAATTTAATAATCCCTCTGCCATTTTTGCTGTATCTCCAATGGACATTCCCATTGCTTTGGCTTGAACTGCTGCTTTTTGCATATTCTTACCACCATCCTTTGTAAACATTGCTATGGCTTCAGAATTTTCTGCCATATCTTTTAAAACTGCTCCTGGAGCTACACCGGCAGCATGTGCGAGTAATTGAGTTTGTTTCATAAAGTCTTGAGCTGACTGTGCAGTATGACCACCCATAACCATTAACATACCAGTAAGTTCTGCTGCATTATCTACACTTAATCCAAGAGCTCTTGCAGTTGCTATTGTAGATTTACTAATTCCAATAGCCTCCCCAAAAGATATACCAAATTTTTCTGATAAAATTGTAGCTGAACTTACAACTTCTTCCATACCAAAACCTATTTCCATAACATCGGCTTTGGCTGCTTGTAATTGAGGAGCAAATGCAAGTACTCCAATTGCACCAAACGCTTTACCAACCTCATCTGTAAGTGCTGAAACTCCTTTTATTATCGCGGTTGTAATTCCAATTACTACTGCCGCTCCGATGGCCATTGGTAACATTTTTTTCCAGTTTGCATCTTTCACGAACTCACCCAAGCCTGTACCTGCTGCTTCACCTATAGCATTGGACAAAGTATCCATTGCAAAATCAAGACCAAGTGCTTTTGTAAATGCATTTCTTGGTATCATATCAAAGGCACCTTTTACAGATTCTTTAATTGCATCTCCCATATCTTTTTGCATTTTATCTAATTGAAGACTACCTACTGCCGTTTCCATATCTTCTGCAAAATCCTGTGCCAAATCTGGAAACTTTTCAGATATTGAATCAATAAATTTCTTACCGATAGATTCAAATTCTGTTGCAGATATTAATCCTTGTTGTGCACCTTGAAGTGCTTCTGTGTATGCCTTGGCTATATCACCAAAACCTGCTGATTGTAGGTCTTTAAAATTCTTTACTACTGCTTTTTGACTTGCATCTGCTGCCTTAAAAAACTCCATTCGAAAATGACTAGCACCTGATATATTTGCCTTTTTAATCGCTTTGGTAAGAGATTTACCAAAATCAGTAGATACCTCAGCAAAATCTTTTTTTAATTGCTTAGCATCAGGTGAATTTAAAAAAACAGATCCATCCTTGTTATATTTTCTTGGTTCGTCTGGCATCTATTATCTCTTTTCACCTGGTTTAACCCAACCACCTTCAGATGGTTTCCAAGCATAACCTTGTTTATTCATTCTTTTTTGTAGTTTTTTAGATAATTGATCTATTCGTTTTATTTGATTCTTTATTTCTGGGTCGTCTTTAAAATCTTTTTCTAGCTGTTTTATTTTACCACCTGTAATAAAATCAAATATCTTATCTAAAATACCTTCATTGATAATATTTGATTTATCCATATATGATTTTTTATTTGACATTCTTTTCTCCATGATTGGGTAGAATTACTCATATATAAATATTAAATTTGTGGAAAAGTTATTGTCTTATCTTCGTGGAAATCGAGGAATATTAGGTCTATTGATATTTGAAGATTTTTTGGTAGATTTTTCTATCTCTTTCTTTTCTTCTTCTTTAACTTTAATCAATTTTTGAAGATAAAAATTTCTAAGATAAGATGGCATACCATACACATCATCGTGTGTAAATCCCTGACCATAATATATAAGTTGGAATATTGTTTCGTGTATTTGAGGTCTATGTTCTGGCTTTAGGCCAAAAGAACTCGACAGTCATGGGTATATCCAATTCTGTCGATTCACCTCCAAATTCTACTTCTTGTGTTAAATTTATATCTGGATTAATTCTTTGTATTTCATCTCTAAGAAAGAGAGATTCTTTTGATAACATATTATTTACAAAATTAGAAATAATAGACTTATCTGTTTCACCATTTACTGATGTAATAACGTGTTTTAATCTTGTTGTAACCTCTGCCTGTTGTCCAATCTTTTTTAAACTCTCTAACTCTTTTGAAATATTAACTTCATCCCTTCCAGATAAAAGTTTAAAAGTAATTTTAACTTTAGTAACTGGAAGTTCCAATTCAAATTCATTATTAGAATAATCGACATCTTCAGGAAGTTCCTTAAAATCACAAGAAGTTAAATCAAATGTTTGCTGTTGTGTTTCACCTGTATTTGGATTTGTAACCTCTACAACATAATCTCCACCATAAGCAAGAATTCTAGATGCTACCATAACTGCATTTTTATCACCAATAAGTAAATCATCAGAAGTAATATTCTTTGTAATAATAAGTGAATTGAGGAGCTTATCAACGACAACTCCCTTTTTAATAAGATTCTGTGATGTTAATATATCTTCTTCTTTTGCGGTCATATATTTTAATTCTATTTTCCCAGATGATAATGGAGAATCTTTTGGATATAATTTACCACCACTTGGTAAATCAACGACTTCCGTTGGAAATTTGAATTCTTTTATTTGTTCTGCCATTTTTTACTCCTACTTAGATTCAGTTACGGAAGCTTTTCTATAATCGGTAACAAGTTTCTTTACTTCACCAACTGCTTTTCGTGCTCTACCACCTGCAGCTTTGTTACCTTTATCTGTAAATGCCCTATGATTTGTTTGAAAATCTTCCCACAGATTGTTTAATGTTTCATATAATTCGTTTGTATTTGCCATTTTAGACCTCCATTGATCTTCTATACCAACCAAACCAAAATCGTTCTTGTTCTGGTTTCTTGATAACTAAGTTAGCGAACCGAAGAACTCGATAGGCTCGTACTCTTTCAAGTTCAAGGTTCTGAATTGCTTTTAGTGTTGCTGGACCTATCCCGCCATCAACGTCAATTTTTTCTTTATTTGTAGCATTTGCTGCTCTTTGTAATACCTTAACTGCTCCACCTTGTCCAAAATTTACACACATATCAAAATAGATATGTCGTAGATGAGGTGGAACTTCATCACATTTAGCCCTTCTCCAATAATCTATGTGATATATTGTTTTGGCTTGTTCTTTAGTTAGATTTTTAATATCCACACTTGGATAAAACCTTTTAGTGATACCATATTTAGTTTCACCACCTAAATCTTTTGGATCATTTACATACCCACCTTCATGTTGTAATACTACTTCTATAATATTATTGAATGTAGTTAATTGAGTTTTCTCTGACATTTTTAATAACCTCTTTAAAATATTACATAACATTTCATATATAAATATATACATAAAGAAAAAATCCTCAATTTTTGTTGAGGATTTTCATCGGAATTATTTTTTTCTATTTATTAGAATTCTAAGATTGCGTAATCATACCTTAAAGTCAATGATATATCAACTGGTTCACTTGACGCAAAATCTAAATCATTAAAGTTTGCGGCCTGTATCCAAGTACCCTTTAATGTCCATTGTTCTACAACATCACCTACTGGTCCAAGAACTTGAAACTGAACATCTTTTTTATAAAAATCCGAATACCCATCTCTACCAGTCACAGATTCATGAGATAACCTAACCCATTCCATAGCTGCTTGTGCGGCCGAGGGAACAACTGGGTCATACATTGTAATTTCAATAGTTTCCCAAGTAGCTTTACCTTTTACAAACCTTTTTACATTCATATGATTAAGTTCAACTTCTTCAAATGAGATACTTGGTCTATTAGCTGTTTTAATCAAATAAGCCGGAATACCATCAATCGACATCACAAAACGATTTTTTAGTTTTGGTTCAAATGGTGTAAACATCGCCTGATTTGCATCAATCAAAGTTGCCATATTCTTTCTCCTATTGTATTAAGTGTCAAATAATAACACATAAGTTTTCATATATAAATATTGAAAAAGTAAAAAAAATGGGGTTTATATTTAATAAACCCCACCTTTAATGTATTATTTTTATCTTACTTATTCAGGAAATGTTGCACCTGTAGGTTGTACTGTGAAGTCTAATACAATAAACTCAGCAGTCCGTGTAGGTTGTAAAAATATCTGTCCGTAAATAATATTTCTATCAATTACATCTGGAGGATTGTTTGATTCATCCATTACTACCCTAAATGCATTCAATCCACTTTGAGCTTGTACTTGTGATAAATATGGAGTAGTTATATTCAAAAATCTAGTTCTTGTTGCCATATTATTTTGTTCAAATACCAAGAACCGAGAAGAAGCAGAAATGAATTTCTTAACTTTAATTAATAGTCGTCTTACATTAACTCTATCAAGTGCAGAACCTTTCTTCTGTAGAGTTTTCTGTCCCCAAACTGTAACACCTTGACCTGGGAATGTAGCAATTGGATTAACACCAGCATCATACAACTCATCACGATTAGAATTTGTCAATTTTCTTTCAGCCTGGACAACAGTATCTAAACCACCACGATTCATTCCAGCAGGAGCGAACCAAGGAGCTGCAACTTTATCGTTAAATGCATATATACCAGCCATAACAACTGAAGGTGGCACCCATTTATGCTTTCCTAATTGTTTATCTGATACTTGTACCCAAGGCCAATAAGTTGCTGCGTAATTTGAATCCATATTTTTAGCTTCCGCAGTAATATTAGCTATATTTACACCGTTTTCTACTGAATCTATTATAACAAATGCATCACCTCTCTTTTCACATACATCAATTGCTTTTGTAATGACTGATGTATGATTACTTAATTTTCTTATAACTCCAGGAAGTAATAATAAGTTAAAATCATATTCATCTGCATTTGACAATAAATTAAGTGCTGTAATATATTGGTCTTTTACTGAATCAGTACCAAGATTAAAACCTTGTGTATTGGTATTACTTATATTTTCATAAAATTGAATGGGGTGTGATATTGCACCATCATCTCCATCACTAAATGAACCATATAAAGAACCACTATTTGAACCACTATGAAATGAAGGTAATGATGCAGATAATGCATTATTTCTCACATTTCCATTTTCATCAAGATAATCCAATGTTGGATCAAAAACTTCAACTCTAACATATTTTGACTTGTTTGGATATTTACCGGTATATTGTAAATATGGATCATTAGCAGTTCCTTGTATTGTTATAGTTTGGTCACCAATCATTCTAGCAATATAATTACTTGAATTTGGATCTAATGACACATTATTCCAAGTTTCAAGAATTTGTTTTCTGTTAATAATATCGTCACCTCTTCTTATGAGTAATGAAAATGTACCTTTATTTTTATTTAGACTTCCTATTTCCCATCTAATATTATTTTGAGTACCGTCAGTTAAAATATTATTTGTTCCTTGACTTGCAGAATTATTTAATATTTTTCCGTGAGATAAAGTATGTAATTTAAATGGAGTTCTATATGAAGTAGCATAATCTGAACCACCTGCAAAATTCTTTACAGTAAATTCTGATGCAAAATCAGTTCCTTTTGAACCAGTTATATTAATATAATCAATATATGAACCACCCAAACCTACTGCTTTGGATGCAGTATTACTACCAGTTGGATTTCCATTTATAACACCATACGAACCTTTTTGTTTATATGTAAAATTAATAATTCCTGATGTATATGTACCATCACTTGAACCAGTTGCAGAAGCAGAAATAAATGATAATCCTACTAATGAACTACTGTTATTAAAATGGACACTTGCAGTAAATGCACTTTGTTCTGCATTTGATTTAGATGTAAAATATAAAGTAGTTGATGAATCAGTTACCAGTCCGGTTCTTTGAAGATAATTAGAACCAGTAAATATAAGATTAACTGTTGTCCCACCATATCCTCCCCCTGGAGTAAGTGATGCGGAATGTGCTGGTGCTACTCCTTCACCACCATAACTACCAGTAATAGTTATACTACCAGTATGTTGTGTTCCTCCACCTAAAATGGCGGGGTCTAATGATGAAGATACTGTAGCAGATGCATGAGTATAACCAGAACCCATTACTCTAACAACAGTCAGTGTTCCTGAATGTTTTAAGTAGTTTTTAGCAGTCATGGATGTTAGATACTGATAATAACTACTACCACTTCTAAATACATCACCAAATGCTGCTTGAAACTCAGAATACGACCTAATAACTGTTGGAGTCAAAGCTGGACCTTTAACCGTTGGACCTACTACAACCGCTCCAATATCACCTATGGCTGCTGGTAAAAAAGTTTGATCTACCTCTTTTGTAAATACACCTGGGGATATAATTTTTTCACCCATAAGAATCTTCTCCTATTTACTAATTATTCTGGAAATGTTGCCCCAGTAGGTTGAATTGTAAAATCTAATACAATAAACTCAGCAGTTCTTGTAGGTTGTAAAAATATCTGTCCATACAGTATATTTCTATCTACAACATCTGGAGTATTATTTGATTCATCCATTACTACCCTAAATGCATTCAAACCACTTTGAGCTTGAACTTGTTCAAGATATGGGTTTGTTATATTTAAGAATCTAGCCCTTGTAGCAGAGTTATTCTGTTCGAAAACAAGAAATCTTGAAGAAGCGGCAATGAATTTTTTAACTTTAATCATCAATCGTCTTACATTAACCCTATCAAGTGCAGATGCCTTTTTCTGTAATGTCTTTTGTCCCCAAACTACTACACCCTGACCAGGGAAGGTAGCAATTGGATTAACATTGGATTCATACAATTCATCACGATTTGCATGTGTTAGTTTTCTTTCTGCCTGAACCACAGTATCCAAACCACCACGGTTCAACCCGGCTGGTGCAAACCAAGGAGCTGCAACTTTGTCGTTAAATGCATAAATACCAGCCATAACAACTGAAGGTGGAACAAATTGATATTGTCCCGTATTTGATTCATTTATTTGAACCCATGGCCAATAAGTTGCCGCGTAATTTGAATCTCTGTTACCTGCTTGAGATGTAACTGTCTTTAAATTTCCCTTGCCGTGTTCTACGACATCATAGATAAGAAAAGCATCACCTCTTGTTTCACAAACATCAATAGCTTTTGAAATAATTCCTGTATGTGCACCTCCTAATCTATCAACAATACCAGGAATTAATATCATATTGATATCATATTCATCTGCATTTGATAACAAATTAAGTGCATCTATGTAAGATTGACCACCATCATTATTTGTTGTTGCTTGTAAAGCATATCCTTGAGAATTGGACCCGTTAATGTTACTATAAAAATTATATGCTTGAGTACCATGTATGGCTCCAGTAGTACCTGATGAAGTCACAACATTACCTATAGAATCAAATCCTGCAACACCATTACCACCACCACCAAATGAACCGTCATATGAACCACTACCAAGACCCGGTAGAGATGCAGAATTTGCAGCAACTCTAATATTACCATTTTCGTCAAGATAATCAACAGTATCTCTTATACTAGATACATAAACATACTTTGATTTATTTGGATAATTGCCTGTATATGAAATAAAAGGATCACTTCCACCTTGACCATTTATTGTTGCAACTTGATCACCAATCATTTGTCCAATATAATTATTTGAATTTGGATCCATTGAAAGATTATTCCAAGTTTCTAAAATTTGTTTTCTGTTAATAATATCATCACCTCTTCTTATTAAAAGAGTAAATGTACCACGAGTTGGATTTACTTGAGAAATTTCCCATCGAATATTGTCTTTTGAACCACTATCCTTTAAAATATTATTTGTATTACCAAGTGATCCTGTATTATTTAAAGTTGCACCATGTGCGTGTGTATTTAATGTAAATACGGTATATCCTTCACCTTCAGCCACACTATGGCCAGCCGCGTTACCTGCTTCTGCCCCACCTGGGTATGCACTACCAGTATTATACAGTCCACTACCAGAAGGTATATTTGCAGATGCCCTTGCGAAAGTACCATCAAGAATTCTAACAACTGTTAGTTTACCAGAGTGTCTTAAATAATTTTGTGCTGTTATAGATGTTAAATATGTAAAACTATTTGAACCACTTTTGAATACATCACCAAACTTTGCCTGATATTCTGCATATGATGTTACAACAGTTGGTATTAATGCAGGTCCCTTCACAGTTGGACCTATAATCGCGGCTCCAATGTCACCAATTGCTGAGGGTAAAAAAGATGCATCTATTTCTTTGGTAAATACACCTGGGGATACGATTTTTTCTGCCATTTGAATTCTCCTATAGGATTGTAAATTTTATAAATTTAGATTGATTTGCGCATAAAAATATCAATCATATATAAATATACAAAAAATATCTCAAACGATAAATTAATTTTATGATTTATAGAGTTTTATCTGGTGTTTCTTCGGTTGGTTTTGATGTAAATACTCCAGTAGTTAAATCTAAATTACCATCACCATATTTTTTGTTTATACCGTCAACAAATTCTCTTTCTTTTTGTTGAATTTCTACAAATGAAGATTTTAAATTAGTTTCTGTTGTATCTAAGGCTTGTAATTGTTGTTCTAATCTAAGCCTATTGACATTTACTTGTCCAAATGCATTTTGAACACCTAAATATCCTTGTTGTAAGTCATTTATTTGTTTCATCTCATCTTCTGTGAATTTTACTTCTTTGTCTGCCATGTGGATATAACCTCCATTAATTTGTTATTATTTTTCATATATAAATATATATAAAATTAAGAAAACCTTATTATTTTTTTCCTAATTGTTCATTAGTTGCATTACCTTCAAAACCAAATACAACTTTTGATGGTGAAAGTTTTCTTTGTACCTGATTCATTTTACCCATAATAATATTATTAGTTTCTTCTGGTAATAAATAAGCTTTTGATATAACTGAAAATGTTGATTTAATAAATCTTTCACCATCTTGATTCATTTCAGATGCATCGCTTACTGAATCTAATGTAGAAACAAATCTATATGTATCTTTATCACCCCAATATGTTTTATCATGTTCCATAAAAGTTTCAATTAACGGATTCATTTGTTCTATAAAATTTGTCCATAATACAAATTCATATGTAATATTAACAAAATTTGGTATGGTTGTAACTAAATTTTCATATACGGGCATACTACCTATTTGAGTTGCAAACTTTGAATATTTATTATCTTTAGACCAACCAGTACTTCTAACTACCTCTGTATATCTTCTTCTAATGTCGTGTTCATATCCTGGAATTACATCACTTTTTTCAACTGATACCCTTTTTAACATAATTAATGGTAATATAAATGCATTATTTTTATCCCTTAACACACCTCTTTTTCTAACTGCTTTCCATCTTTCTTCATTACCGTACATTACAGGAACTTTAACTTTTTCATTAGACTCTCGAACAACTGGTGTTATTACATTTTTTACATAGGTAATTATAGAGGAATCTATATCTTTAAGTGTTATAGAATATTGTT
>Ga0080013_1005661_pt1 | contig 11505 bp, 21 predicted proteins | sample ETNvirenome_6_85_FD_69236 | JGI IMG/M metagenome (GOLD analysis project Ga0080013, IMG submission 69236) | Marine viral communities from the Pacific Ocean - ETNP_6_85 (SPADES assembly) (version 2) | ecosystem: Environmental > Aquatic > Marine > Oceanic | place: Pacific Ocean | collected 2013-06-19
CCGAGTCTCCGTCTAGATCCTCGTCGCAAGAATCCCCAAGACCATCAGCGTCCCTATCAAATTGATTTGGATTCCAACTAGTGCGGCAGGTGTCGCATGCGTCGCCCCAACCATCTGAGTCTATGTCCATTTGATCCGGATTGGAGGCCCATGGGCAGTTATCAAAATCGTCTTCCATTCCATCCTCGTCAAAGTCGTCAGCGAACTGTTGAGTGTCACCCTGGTCAGTGTTGGCAATCAACACACTACCTCCACCACCGCCGCCACCGCCGGACTCATCCGGGGTGCCGCACAGGCCATCCGCACACTCGCCCTCTTCATCGGCCAAAGCCGGATTAGAGACCATCAACAAAAAAACCAGAGAACTAAAACTAAACCGTGGCATCCTTCCTCCTTTACCAACGATACATTAGGGCTGTGTTGGGAATCGGCGACAAGCCGTACGTTCCATCGCTGCTATACCTCATCGCGATCGGCAGCTCAAACCTAAAAAGCATGTTATCCCAAAATATTACTTGCATTCCTACACCGGGCCCGGTGACTACCCCCCAACCCTCATCTACGAATTCTCGACAGTTGTCCTTCTGCGCGACGTTGTCCCAATCACAGTCAAACTCATTCTCACGCCAGAATCCTCCTGCGATGCCGAACGAACCGTAGAGGCCTACTTTTCCATTCTCGTGAAAATTCCTCTTAACATTGACGCCGCCAAAAACCCGGCCGCCTTCTTCGGAATCCCAAAGGGGCAATGCGGTGAGCTGCACTCCCCACGTGGGCGTGTCATGTGAATAAGATAAGCCTAACCCGTACGTACCTCCCGCAGCAAAACCCAACGAGTTAGTAGATTGAGCGTCAGCTGTTGAAGCACTACACGTGATCAAAAGAGCCGCAACTGCCATGGCCACCGTGATTATGAATGTTTTGGTGCTAGTGTTCATTCCTCTTCTCCATCTTCGATCCAGCTGTTCACAGCAATCATGGCCGTACCCCATGCGCCGGCTGCGCAGTACAAGCCTAAGACAAATTTAGCGGCTACCAATACCTCATCGGTGGCAATCCACATGACAGAAAACGAGAACAGCACTGAAAACAACAGCGCTACGATTATCCTCGAGGATTTAGTTTTAAACACAATGATCTCCTTGTTATCAAGAGCAGGCAGTGGGAATCGAACCCACCTCATCAGCTTGGAAGGCTGAGGTAATACCGATATACGACGCCTGCATCAGTTTAATAATATACGCATATATCAGTTGTTTAGCCTTCTATTGGAGTTCCCCTAAGCATGCCATCAGCTCGTCGATGCACTCTCTTTCAGCGCACACTCTTATCTCTTCCGTTGGCACGTCCGCACACGCAGCTCCCATACACTCCTCCAGATCCACTAGAGCCTGCTGCGCAGGCGGCGTAGCGTTCTGAAAGCAGGGAGTCTGGCACTCCTGATTCCCCTCTCCACAACGATTGAAGCATTCTATCACTTCCGGACAACTCATATCTTCTCCCACTTCAGGCGGTACTCCTGAGTCTTTGTCACCTTCAAAACAGGATCGCAAGGATTCAGAGCACTCACGTTCTGCGCATTCCCTCAGGGCTTCATTCTCTCGAAGTTCTTCACAATTCCTATCCATGCATGACGCTAGTTCGTCGTATGCCAGACGAGCATCGGGCTCTGCTTGCTCAACACATGCGTACAAGCACGGCCGGCCTCGAGGTCCACACCCGTCGAAACACTCAAATATTCCCACGCACGAATCCGGTCCAGGGGGAGCGGGTTCAGGCACGCCACACACGTTGGCTTCTTCATCGCACTCTTCTGCGATGCAGTCAGAATTACCTAAACAACTATTCACTGCGTTACAATGCTCTAGTGCTGCGTAAGCATGCTGAGCCTCAAGGGTGCCGAATTCGAAACACGTCTGCGCACAGTCACCACCTCGCGGAGGACAGTTCTCGATGCAGTTCTTGACGTCCATGCAACTGTCTTCTCCCGCCTTTTGATCACCAGGCTGCTCTCCCTCTCCCTCTCCTTCTGACATCGACTCGGCGGCCGAATCGTTTTGAGATTCAAGCTCCAGTCCTTTACGTCGGCCCAGTCTCTCGTCAATGCAACCTCCGCTTAAAACAATTATCGAAAAAATCGAAACACTAAAAAGCCTCATCCTTCTTACCCCTGATAGTTAGATCAGAGAATTCTATCGGTTTGTGGCGCCGGTGTTTACTGAGTTACCACCCGTCGGATTGACCCACCCAGTCACAGTATTTCTCTTCTCCTCCCCTAGCCTTCCAATCTGAATCAATAGTCAAGCGCGAGCTTATGCCGCCACGCGCATTAAATTCCATAACTATCCTCAGCCTCTCGGGTTCATAAACTGCCGACAGATCGTCGTGAACGACGTTTATGAGCCGCTCGTAGGAAAAATGCCTGTCTCTAAATTGATAACAATATTGCTTGAAGGACTTGAGTTCGATCACTTTGTCCCTAGGGTAGAAAGTGATATATGCGATTGCGTAATCAGGTTGATCCGGAGCTCCCAGAAAAGTAATCTCGGGATTCTTTATCTTGATCTCGTACGGCCGGCTGTCGGGATTTCTGATACTCGTCAAGCAAGACGGATCCGACCACTTCTTATCTTTCCTCATTTAGTCTCCGTGTCTTTGGTAGCACTACCAATGTAGTTCCGCATCAACTAATTTACAACCTCGTTAAATAAAAAACGCGGCCGATGCCGCGCGTCTTCTGTGTTGAAATTCCCTTACTTCTTGCGGGGCCTTCGCTTGCTGAGCACGTCTCCTTGGTAGGTGGCCAGGTTGCCGTCCACCAGGCACTCATAGAGCGCTTTGCCGACGAAGCGGGTTCCTGGCCGGTCCTCAAAGAATGGGCCCTGAGTGACGATGACAGGCACGATCTCGTTGGTGAATGGGACGTACGCCCATCGCATGCTGCCCGAAGGATGGTTGGGGTTGTGAGCCTCTCGCAGCGCTACGCGACCCTCGTTGAGGACCTTGTTGACCGACCACTCATCGAGGATGACCGTGTTGGGGGTGGTCGCTGCCGTCGACTCTCGAACCAGCCACGCATGCACCTTCTCGAAGGCCTTGTAGGTGCCTGGCTTGTTGGCTCCGATCCAGCTCACTCGAGCATCGCACACAGCGTAGGCGATCCGCAGGTCAGCCATGGTGGCATCATCCGGCCGGTAGAAACCGTTCACCCGAATGTCCTCGGCCTTAGCGAGTAGCGACTCTAGGAACTTGGTCTGCTTCTCAGAGAGGTCACGGCCGGAGAGGAGGCGAGAGCGAAAAGACTGCAGCGGCTCGACGCATCGATCGTCGCTGGCCAGGATCTCGAGGGCTGAATCGATGCTGGCCAGCAGAGCAGGGTCTCCCTTGGGAGCTGGCGGCCCTGAGGCACAGAGAGAGTCCAGCCAGTTGCGCTGCTTCGTGCTGAGGTTTCTGTTGCGGTTGAGGCGAACCACCATGTCACGCATGAAGTTGACACGGTAATCGCCGGGCATGCCGGCATCCTCAAAAGCCTCGATCGTCGTCAGAGTGTCGGCGATCCTTTGTTGACGTGACTTACGCATTCTTTCTTAGGTACTCCTCACCAAAGCTGGTGTGCTCTCCTCACATACACATAATACCACACTGTGGACAATATTGCACCGAAGTCAAAATTTTGTTTAGATTTATTGCGTTCGTCTAAACAGCGTATCCCTATTCGCTCTCGGGCGTTGAGGTATGATCGTCACGTAGAACATGTTCAAGACGCATAAGAGTGCACTCTGTCAACAACCCTCGCTGCCAACACCAACCCTCACGTGCTTCCATTGCTTCGATCCTCTCAACGCACCACGACAGCGCGTCGACGACCCAGCAATCTGGCTTTGTATCGTCAGCGGGCATGCCGTGTTCCAGCCGCTCCTTGATCTCGTCGAGCATGCTCGTGACCTTGTTAGGCGATGTTTTCTTCAGCGTCGATCACCTCAGCCTCTACCACTTCCGGCTCGGGAGGACTTGAAGACTGTGTTGCCGGTTCGCTCTCGTATACTGCCTTCATAAGGTTGTGCAAGACCGTCTCTAGAGATTGATGAGCGTCTTCGATGGCACTCTTCTCTCCCGACTCCAAAGCAGTGCGCGCCTGCTCGATCTCAGTCTGCAGAGCTGCAACGTCATCCTCTGCGAGTTTGTCTCCCAACTCCTTAAGGCTGGATTCAGCTTGGTATGCTAGAGAGTCCAACTTGTTACGAGACTCTGCGACGTCACGCCGAGCTCGGTCTGCAGCCTCGTTGATCTTCGCGTCTTTCACCATCTGCTCAATGTCTTCGTCGGACAGTCCGGAAGACGACGTGATCGTAATGCTCTGTTCCTTATTGGTCGCCTTATCCTTCGCTGATACGCTCAAGATACCGTTGACGTCTATGTCGAACTTGACCTCGATCTTAGGCATTCCTCGAGGAGCTGACGGGAGGCCAGAAAGCTGGAACTGTCCAAGCGTACGGTTATCAGCCGACATATCTCGCTCGCCCTGGAGAACGTGTACATCCACCGACGTCTGGCCGTCTGCAGCCGTGGAGAAGACCTCCGTCTTGCTTGTGGGAATAGTGGTGTTGCGTTCGATTAATCGTGTGGTCACGGCGCCAAGAGTCTCGATGCCTAACGAGAGTGGTGTGACGTCCAGAAGTAATATGTCCTTCACCTCGCCGGATAAAACACCGCCCTGCACGGCGGCACCAAGCGCCACGACCTCGTCTGGGTTTACACCCTTATGTGGAACCAACACAAAGAAGGAAGCCACCGCCTCGGCCACCAAAGGGATCCTCGTGGAACCTCCGACGAGCACCACCTCATCGACATCAGCGGCCGCCTTGTCAGCATCCTCCAAAGCCTGCTTACATGATACGAACGTCTCTCGCACGATGCCGTCGATCAACTGCTCAAACTTAGCACGCGTCATCTTGAAGTTGAGATGCTTTGGGCCGGTCTCGTCCGCCGTGATGAAAGGAAGATTAATATCTGTAGTAGATGTTGAACTCAACTCCTTTTTAGCCTTCTCAACACCCTCCTTGAGTCGCTGCAGCGCCATCTTATCCTCAGTGAGGTCAATACCGGTCTCAGATTTAAACTCGGCAACCAGGTGATCAATCATCACCTCGTCGATATTATCGCCTCCGAGGTGAGTATCGCCCGCAGTAGAGAGAACCTCCACCACGTTGTCTCCGACCTCCAGGATGGAGATGTCGAAAGTTCCCCCACCAAAATCGTAGACGGCGATGGTCTCGTTGGACTTCTTGTCCAAGCCATAGGCCAGGGCGGCAGCGGTGGGCTCGTTAATGATGCGCTTGACATCCAAACCAGCGATCTTGCCGGCGTCCTTGGTGGCCTGTCGTTGGCTGTCGTTGAAGTAGGCAGGCACAGTAATGACCGCTTGGGTGACAGTTTCGCCCAAGTAATCCTCTGCAGCACGCTTGAGCTTCTGCAGGACCTTCGCTGAGATCTCGGCTGGAGAGTATTCAGCCCCATTCGCCTGGATGGAAGCATCACCGTTATTGGTTCTTGTGACGGTGTAGGATAGCTTGTCAATGCCGTCCTTGATCTCATCATACTTGGAACCGATGAGTCGCTTGGCTGAGTAGACCGTGCCGTCGACGTTGGCAACAGCCTGGCGTCTAGCCGACTGACCAACGATCGTCTCCTCATCTGTAAATCCAACAACTGAAGGGGTGGTTCGTTCCCCCTCTTCGTTGGTAATAACGACGGCGTCACCGCCATCCATTACGGCTACCACTGAGTTAGTGGTGCCCAAATCGATTCCAATGATCTTACTCATGCTCTCGCATCTCCTTATGTTGTGCCCAGTCTTCAGGGCGGATCTTCTTACGACACTTCTTTTTCGATTCAACACACTTAGGATTCGGATGTAGTCCCGCCTTTGCTGCGCGCAGAATCATGGCCCGAGCCACAGGGTCGAACTTCTTTTTCGGCTTGCGCTTTTTCATAACTCTTCTTAGGTACAATTTAGTCACTAATCCGGAAAAAAACACCCCTTAATGCAAAAAAATTTTATTTTTTTGGAGCCACCGAGAGGACTCGAACCTCCGACCGGATGCTTACAAGGCAACTGCTCTACCAACTGAGCTACGGTGGCAACAAGCCTACTTCTTTTTTAGCATGCCGTCGTCTTCCAGATCTGCTAGGTAATCGAACTGCATCCTTTGCAGATTACACGTAAAGAAGGGATCCGCCTCCTCAAACTCCTTCAAGTACTTCTCGCTAACGATGGGCTGCAGAGTGAGGATGCCGTGATCCTTGATGTAGCTCACGTAAAAAGGGTTGTCGTCACAATAGACTTGGATGTCATTGTCTTGAAGCAGCTTGAGTTTGTGCCTGGCCATCCTCTTAAAGTGCTCCAAGCTCATATCCGCCTTGTCGTATTCATACCCCATCAGGATGCCGGCGAGGTCTGTGGTGGTTACTCCCAGCTCCTCTAGTCCTGCCTCGAGCTCGTGGATCTTAGACGGAGGAGTGCCAGTCACGATGTACACCTTCCCAGGCCACGTCTTGATCAGGGTAACAAAAAACTCCGGATCGTAAGATATGGTATCGTGAAAATCTAGGCCTATGTTCATGTGTTCTCCCGACTCCTGTGACACATGTAAGCGAAGACGAACCTCCGCCGACGAGAGCGGTGTAGGATGGTCACCTTAGATGGCGGGCAGCCAATCCCCATATCATGCTCAAAATTAGAGATCTTGTCCAGAGTAATAGATCGGCGACGCGTCGAGGAATATGGAAAATCTTTCACCCGACCACGGATGAGCTCCTTCTTCCACTTCACTGCTCGACGAAAGATCTTGCGGAATCTACGCTTGGCCTGGCGGGCCTCGGTGGGAGTTAGACTTTCTAGAGACCGACGAAGTTGATCACCCTCGTTGGCTGTACGGTATGGGATTGGTACAATACCTTCGTCTAGGTAAGCCATCGTGATAAATAGCTGCCTGGCTGCATCCATCTGTTAAGAACCGAGGTGGGGTTACTAGGGCCCGGGACACCCTCCGGGACCCCCTCACCTGTGGGTATAATTATCGGCTACTCTAGGGGTGCCAGCAGCCTATATAAGGCTCACTCTCTATTAAGTGAACACACTGTTTTGGCATGCTTGACACATGCCAGAAATTGAATACTCCTTCTCTGAAATAGGCGAGTCGAACTCGATCGCAGAGCTACCGCACGTGACACATACTCGTTCGGCGAAAGCCTCTGAGCGGGGCCGTGCAAGTCTCGAACTAAGTGCTTCTAGCAGCGCTTCTATCTCAGGAGCTTTAGTGACAGGCTTGATGGGTTTACTCATGTTCTTAGTCCTCGAAATTCCACTCGGCTGGTCGCAGGCTCAGCGCTCCAAGATGCACAGTCCTACCTTCGAGAAGGCACACTACAGTCTGTCCCTGAATGGCAGTAACGATCATCATGTCATTGCGGTCCCGCCGGGTGACCAGCGCGCCCTCGTGCAACCAATCTACACCTACCCGGTGACGAGACGTCTCGTGCGTACGCTCGCGCATGGCCGCCAAAGCCTTGAGATCTACCGTACGGTTGTTGGCAGTAGCCCTGCGCTCAGCCACCCAATCAACCCGGCGCGATAGTTTACGCTTGTTCTTGTTTCGGCGTTGGCGCCACTCCTCCAGATCGGTGGCGGCCTCATCAACAGCCTCAAAGAGAGAATCGAGTTCTGCCTCGGAAAGGATGCCATCCTGCTTGGCAGACAAGTAAGCGTTGTAAGCCGACTCGTAAGCCTCGTTTAGTTCAGCAGCACGCTGTTCTTTGGCTTGTTGAAGGATGTTATCTTTGATGCGTCGTGACATGATCTGAACTCTCTCACCCGAACAAGTATATTGTACCACACGGGCGGAGTATTTGCACCGCTTATGTCTCAATAATGATCACGCCACGCTTGTTTTCTTCCAACGGAGAATCGGGGTTAGACGGAGTTTGCTGCAGTCTCTCTCTTTCCATTTCCCAAATGTACCAAGCGGGAGGAGCAAGGGGGATCTGTAACTGAGGGCGGCGATCAATTGGCGGCTTCTGTAGAAGGGGCAAGATGACTTTCATGATAGATTCTCCTTAAAGGTAAATATGCTACTCAGCACGTTTGAGCTGGCCAGGTTTGAACCACCAACTCATTCCGTTTTCTAAGAGGACGTGTACGCCGTCGCGCTCATCCCTCTCTATTTCTAGAACTCTCCCCTCTATTCCGGCGTCACAGACCCACGGGCCGTCTTCCTGAATGCCAGCACATATTTTTCTCGAAGTCACAACTACATCTCCAGGATTAAATTCGTTCATATGCTCAGATCATAAATATCATTCAGTGAAATTACATTTTTCTTCAATGGCGCGGAGAAAAATCCTCCTAGAGAAGCCTCCACGCGCCGACCTTTTATCAACTAGCTCTCTCCATACGTCTCCCATGGCCAGACCATGCAACTCCAAAAGAGACATGAAGACCTCGTACACGTCGGCAGCTTCTTCGAGTGAGGGATCGTTTTGGAACTCATCAACCTCTTCATACATTTTCTCAAATAAACACAGCCTATACTCTGAATCGTCGTTCAATACGTAGACGTCGCATTCTTTTCCGTCCGCTGCGATAATCTCAGGAATTTTATCCCGTACGAGCTTGGGCTTAAAGTCCACGATGCTGTCCTACTCCGGCGCTAGCAAGTACCTTCACTTGACAATCTTCAAGCCAAAAGGCCTCTTCTAACACCTGCACCTCGACGTGGTGGTAGCCTAAATTATCCTCTATCAAATCAACCACGATGCCTCGTGCCGTGCTCGAGCCTTCATCCCCTGGGAGGACAGGGAGAAAAGAGTCGTCCATCCGGATCTCCACTAAGTCCCCTATATCAACTTTCATTTATCACACGGCTACTGCATTGATTGGGGGACACGGGGGTAGGAGTGGGCGACACAGCCGCTGCAAATTTCGGGTCGTTTCCTAGTAGGTCATCTTCGCGTCCAGCCTCATACCCCTGATCGTAATACACACCCGAGGCTTGAATTTTATCTTCGCCACCGTATCCGTCGATGTAACCCTCATGGTACGAAGCGAACGGGGTTTTTTCCTCACTCATTACTTACTCCTCGCTCTTGACAAGCACGAACGATCTCTTTGTCCACTCTCGCTGCTCGCGGAAAGTACCGTGATAAAACTTGCGTGTCCCTAGCAACACGTCGATATAACCGCTGCGTACCCCGAAATTCGCATTTCGATCAGGCCCCATGTGATGGTCGTAATGCCACGTCAGTTCAGTTCTGCTCCAGTTAGGGTGCGAGTGGGAATTGTAGTGATGTGTGTAGTACGATAGGACGGAGAAAATGATTGCAGCGTAGAAGTACGGTGCCACGTAGTACAAAGGAAGGTGAATAGCTAGAAGGAAAAATAATGCAACCGCTTCCTTGGTACTAGCATTCCATCCCACAGTTTCGTAACTCGGGTCGTGCATGTTATTGGCGCGGCATTCTCTGTGATGATCTTGCAGGTGAAACGAAAATAGTGGGCTCTTCTTTAGAAAACCGTGAAGCAACCACCTGTGAATGGCGTATTCTCCCACGTGACCGTAGGCCCAGCCCACGACCGGTTGAAGTACGATCCAAAGAACCTCATACATTCTCTATCCTCCGCCGGGAGCTGATCCTATTCAAACGTCAGTAAAAATCAACAGCCGGTCAAACACTCAGAGAGGTGAGTGAGTTCCACCTCGTCCGAAAGGGGGATTTTTTGAAGACAAAATCTCTCCCCACCTTGGTTGAGCACGGGGTTCTTGCACTCCACCAACTCAATACCTTTAGTGCAATGAGTAAACGGCGGGGAACCTCCCTCGTTCACTTTGGTGAGCTCATGGCAGACCGTCACCTTTTTAGTCATACAGCACTTACGCTGCGGAGCGTTGGAGGTCTTTACTTCAACCTGGACATCAGACTCCTGCGTGACGGGAGGGACATTCGTGAAATAACCCCCCAAATAAAATGCAGCGAATACGGTAAGCAAACCGCCTCCGATCACGAACTTGTTTTTAAAAATGCTTCCATTATAATCGTAACTACTCATCTACCCTCTTAGTGCTCTTCATTTTCCTTAAGATAAAGTATATCATCCACGCCAAATAGTATATGCCGAAGTGGGGAAATATTTATATTTAAATTTTCACCTCTTATACAGGCACAATTCTGTGATCACAACCCACTGAGGTTTGGCGTAAATTCCCCAAAAGACAAATGCGGACTCCTCCTTAAGGCGAATCACTACTCCTGGATACAACCATGAGGGGTGCTTTACGATCGACCCTACCCGCACTTACTCCTCCAATAACCTCACCAGGTGTTGAGAGCCAACAGTCAATAGGAAACCGTCGGCTAATACCCGGTGGTAAGACATCTCTGCGGAACTCGATCTAAATTCCGGGACTTCGTCCAAAACGATGCCGACCACCCATCGAGGGTCGGACGTTCGTGGCAGGAATATTTTTACCATCTCTCCAGGGGTCACCATCTCTCCAAGCAGTTCGTTAGTTCGTCTATGGCGTGATCGTAGCTTTCGGCACAGAAAAGAAACGGCTGCGGATTCATCGTGTCGTAGGAGGTGCCCTTCATCTCCTCTATGTCAAAATTACGCAGAGGCACTTGACAGATCGAGGAAAGCTCCCCGATCGAGGAAAGCAGACCGGCACCGTAGGCCTTGATGTTCTCCTCTTCGCCTTCGAGACACACCCCAAATTCTACAGTGTGCCAGTATAACCTGATCAACTCCTCCATAGCATAGTCGTCCACTCGGCGAGCGGTTTCTCCGAACAAGCGACTAACCTTGCGCATGCCTTCGTTTAGGAAGAAAACAGCGTGCCCAAAGATCTCATGCACTACGTCTGGCTCTGGAGTGTATTCTGGCATCGAATGATGTCTTATGTACTGTGTACAGAACATCCTCCCGTCAGCCAGCTCTTCCAAAAACTCCCTTGGAGGGACCAAACCAGCAACCGGTAGCAAAGAGAAGTGGTAGTCGAAAAGATTCTTATTCACCGCCGGGAGCTGCGGGATGAGTACCTCACTGAGCTCGAAGTTCTCAAAGCATTCGTTGTACTCCGTGCACGCAAAATGAGGGTACAAGGCTTGAAGAATGTGAGAGACTTGCTTCCACACGTCGTGCTCCTCCGGAGCATAAGGCACTTCTGTGATCAGGTCTCCTCTCTGATAGGAGTCCGCAATGGAGGCGATCTTGTCACGGCGGGCCCTGTAGGCCGAATCCGCAAAGCCCGGGTGACCCTCAGGAAGCATCGCTGATATTGTCCAACGCGGCGGGTGTCCACCTCTCGGTCTCTCCGATTTGTGGCCAGAGAACATCTACGTTCTGACTTACCGCTGCGTGGCGTACAGCGGTCACGATGCCGATCCACCCTCTGCGATCCGGTTGGTCGCGGCCGTAAATCGGCGGGGGGTCGCCCGCGAACCCTGCTA
>Ga0080013_1005662_pt1 | contig 11504 bp, 12 predicted proteins | sample ETNvirenome_6_85_FD_69236 | JGI IMG/M metagenome (GOLD analysis project Ga0080013, IMG submission 69236) | Marine viral communities from the Pacific Ocean - ETNP_6_85 (SPADES assembly) (version 2) | ecosystem: Environmental > Aquatic > Marine > Oceanic | place: Pacific Ocean | collected 2013-06-19
TCGCAACATTAGATTCATCAAGCAACAACATTAAATTATCACTTAACCAATCAGCATAAGCTTCAGCCTCTTCTATAGATTCAAAACCTCTAAACGATACTAAAACTTCTTTTTCTTCTTCTACAGTTCCTACCATAAAATTAATTTGAGTCATTTTATTATCATCCATTAGAGGGATACCTCACTTTTAATCTATTTAGTACTGTAGTCCAATAATTTACTGCCCACTTTGACTTAGAATTTTGTTTAGCAATAAGAGCTTTCTCAACTAAATATAAGACATCTTCTTCGGTTCTAACCATTTTTCCACTCTTTCTCTTATAGTTAATGGGTCAAAATCCCCAAAAATATTATTAATTTTATAAGGATAATTATTTTCATTTAATCCTAGCACAACACCAGTTTCGGACTTTAAATTACTTGTCCAAAACTTTGCCATGCGAGTATGTTTACACGTTTTTCTGCGCCATGCAGCGGGACAAGTACAGCCCCTAGAACTTATAGTATATACGCCCAAAGGTTCATTATCATCTTCAAATTTAGAAATTTCAATGTCAATATTATTCTTTTTTCTAATTAAATATTGCATTTTTAAAAATTTCCCTCATCAACTTGAAAAACAAATAGACCATTTGCTCTCCACATCTCAACTACAGATTTTCTATCATCAAAAGCAATTGTGGGGTCATATCCATTTATTTTCATTTTGCGTAACATATTTTCTTTTACAACTGTATCAGGACGATAATCCTTAACTGTTCTCAAATAAACAGCATCATAGGGAATATCATTATCTTTTAAAAATTGTAAAGTTATATTGTTATAACTACGAGGTCGTCCTGTAGCAATAATTATTCGGTGTCCGGCTAATTTTAATAACTGTGCCATCATAACAACAGGTTGAATAGGAGTATCCCCTATCATTCCTGCATAAAACGAATCCCAATCTTTAGGTTTCCTTTCTACAAAATGGCGACGGTGATCAACATCGGCTAAAGTACCGTCTATATCAAATATAATATCTTGCGGATCAGATTCCGCAATAGAAGTAAATGTCGGATTTACATTACTAACAGCCATTTTTAACGCTGGCATTGACGACATATCTTATGATCCTTTCTTATTGTTTTTTTATAATAACATAAAAAAAGCGGAAAAGCAAACGCTTTTCCGCCTTAAATCCTATCGGGAACCAAATATTCTGCCTTCAATCATGTAAGCAATATATAAATTTTTTCTATCTTGATTTGATGTGCAGTCCTATATGGTCCCAAATTATGTTCTTATTATAGAACAAAAATAAATTAAGAGCAAGTATAAAATTAAAATACTTGCCCTCAAAATAAAAAAAAGGGGCAATGCACGCATTGCCCCATATTGTCAACAACAAAAAAGAAATTTTATTTCAATTTTATCTATCAAGTAGAAACACCTATGTAACTAGCCCACAAACCTCGCTAGTGACCGTAGTAACCTCCATAGTGCTAAGTTACTTCCGCGATTGACGGTGAAATCAATCTTATCCGCAGATATCGAATGAAAGCTTCATTCTTGGCGTGAGAAGTACCACTTCTCTTTTATGGTTTAAACCAATTGGATCGCTTCAATCCTCAACCCCTTCTATGTTTGCGTTCCCCATTGGGATACTGGAACAGCTCACTCGCATGGTGGCAATCATGACCTGTGATTAGCTATACAGGCATAGCACCACTTGACCGTGGCCAGTTTCGCTTTAATGATTAACCGCTCAAAAACGAAAGAGAGCGCAGGAGTATTTAGTCTCGGTCCCCAAAGAGAGATATTTTGCGTCCTTCTTAGACGGCTGAAACATATTTAACATCTCTATCAGCGCGATGGTTATGTAGGCTCCGTTGTCTCGGAGGAAATGAAGGAAGAGAAGGTTAACTCTCTCATACACGGCATCTTTTTCCCATTGATGTCGCCACCTCATTTCTCAATGTATTTCTTATTATATAAAAATTTTAAGCATTAAGCAAGAAATTTCTAACATCCAAAAAAGTATTGGTCATAAAAAAGAACATCAGGTTTGGTTCTTGGTGTTGACCTTGCCACACAGTAGTTTAACAACGTATCTATCTCATTGATGCCACCTTCAGGTATTTGATGGCTCTAGATAGCATTTCCACGGTTTAACTACGTGTATTCAACTCCGTTAATAAAATAGGGTGAGACGCTTTCCGTGACTCCGTTGGATCATTAAGTGGTTTGAACTTTCGCTTGTCTGCTCGGCTTGACACCGAAATGTCAAACTGCACGTTTAAGCCCACAGGATGATCCCTATCTTTATTAACTTCAACTCTCTCCCTGAGAATACATCAGTCTGTAATTACGATGTATTCCTTACTCAAGACCCCCTTACAGTCGAGGACTAAAGAGTTTAACTACATAAAAAATTAGTTCATCGTTATCTCTTAACTAATATTGACCTACATGATAACTCAGTCTGTAGTTCATGCAACCGACCCTTTCGTTTGTGACATAGACACTTATTAATGTGCCAGCCTGTTGCAAAATTGTGGCTCCCGACTGACTACGGGGAATCGTGACAATGTGTTTGCACTTTCCAATTTTTTAATGAGGTTGTTTTCCTCAATTTCTATATTCATTATAGCTAAAATTTAACGTTTTAGCAAGATGAAAATGAATTCTTTTAAACAATCCGTTAAAATTCTATACCGTGCACAGCCCCACACCCGCCTGCATCGGGACCAACCTCCAACCACTCACTCTAACGAGCGCAAGTTATTGTCAGCCTTTCCATGTAACTTCAAATTGAAGTCAAATGAATTTTTTAATGAGGTTGTTTTCCTCAATTTCTATATTCATTATAGCTAAAATTTAATGTTTTAGCAAGAATAAAGAGAACTTTTTAGGAAGGATTATGCTAACATATTTCAGTTAATCCCTGGGGTAAATTCTAACCTGCCGCCTAACGAGATAATACGGCCCACCGTCTAGTAGATTTCTCTACTATGAATTGGGGCGGGACTGGCTACCTTAACAGTTCACATTTCGCTGCGTAATGGTGGAGGCCGCGCGGAGCTGTGATTCCCAAATTAAAACTTGTTAGCCTCTTTTTCTTTATTATTTCTTATAATATCAAAATTTTAAGAAAGGAGCAAATAAAAAATTAAATAATATAATAGTTGGCTTTCAAAAAATTTAAATTATTTTGATACAATATTAAAATTAAATACAAGAGAAACTCTTGGTTTTTCAGTTAAATTTCTAGTTACCCAATGTTTAAGATAAGAAGGAAATAAGTAAAAAACTCCCTGAGTAGGCGCTAACCAGTGACGATTAAAATTTCCTTCTATTTCCCATTGAAATACTAATCTACAAGCAGTAGCATTCTCACAAGGATAATAAACACCAGATAAATTACAACCATCATTACCGTGACCATGCAAATTAGTACTCATATTTTTTTCTATAATATGCGCCCAGTGAGAAAGTAAACTTAAACTATATCCTTTTGCATAGTCTTCATAGGATTTAATAAGAGCATCTATGAGACGATGTAATTCACTAGACATAGGTAATATTGAATCTTCAAAAAGAGAATTCAAAGGATCAGTAGAAACTCTATTTTTAGAAGCATTTAAGGCTTCTAAAGTTAGTTTTTTATTATTGATATTTTTTTCTAATTTACCACTTAAAATAGATAATTGGTAAATAATTGTATTGTCACTTATCATAGCAATCTCCTGTTGTTTGAGGTGTAATTTTCATCTTATTATTATTATTCTTTACACCTGAGTTTATTTTTAATCCGTCTAGCATAATCTATTAACGATATACGATAGAATTTAATTTTAATCCATGTAACATAATCTAATAAGTTCATTTTACGAGATATAATTTTATCTTCTTGATATTCCCGTACATACTTAGGAATAAAATGTTTTGATTGAACTATAGGTACTACATTTGCTTTAATAATATTTCACCTCCACTTTATTTAAAGGCTGGTCCTTCAAACCAGTTAATACAGGTATATCTAATCCCTTTTGTTACGGGATTAACTCGATGACGAATAAAAGACGGAAAAGCAATTATTGTTCCCTGATTCGGCGGCCAGCAGGACAGCGGCCCACTTTCAAAAACAAATTCTCCACCTTCATAATCCGCAGGATTAGATAGTTGAACAGCTATAGTTAATTTTCTCATTCCATCCTGATGAAATGTTCCATCTTCGTGAAAATCGTAAAAAAAATCTTTTTCATAGATAGTAAATTGAGGAGGTTGTTGCCCCCCAATATCAAAATTCCAACCAGCATTAATATTGGCTTTTAACATATAACCCCATAACAGATGGAATAACCAAGCATCAGTGTCGGCATTAAAAAATCCTACTTGAGAATTTCTTACAGAATGATCTACTCTTCCTTCATCATCCTCTAGGTTATTACCTACCTCTGCATCCACTATGTCAAGTTGTAATCCTCGCTTTATAATTGCTTCACAAACAACAGAAGGTATTTCCTCATCCCATTGCCAAAACATATTTTCGTTTTTATTCATCTAATCCTCGCTTTATAATTACCTGACAAACGATAGGAGGTATTTCCTTATCCCATTGCCAAAACATATTTTCGTTTTTAAGCATCTAATCTTACCAATAAATCTTTTAATTGTAATTTCTTTTTTTTCAAGGTCTTTATCTTGTTGTTATCTACAGGAAAAGTGTTTTCCAATAGTCTTACTTCTGTATCTAATTTACGATGCTCAGTTTCGACTTTATTACGATAAATCATACGTTCGATTTCTGCGGTTTCCATAATTTCCCCTTATATTGTATTTTCCATAAGTTTAGTTATTATATCAGGACGGTGAAAGAAAGTTCTAAAATTAGACAAACTATTTTCATAGTTTATATAAATATATGTTATATCCTCTCTTTTAGTGGACATCATTAACTTGTACTGACCATTTATAAATTTAGTTAATGAATTTTTACATTTTAAATAAGTCTCTTTATAACAATTAGTAGTAATATCTGGATTATTTATCAAGATACCATTATATACTGAGATAGTAGCCATTTTATACAACATATTCCATAACTCATCGGGATGATTTTCATGAACCATTGTGTACTCGTCCCAAATTTGATGTTTATCAATATAGTTATCCAAAATTGTACTATTATTTAATACTAAATCTATTTCTTTTAAATCTTTAACATTTTGAGTTGTTAAGTTGTGTTTATCTTGATATTCTTTGTCATATGCAGGGCTATTTGTTAATAATTGCCACCAACTTAAAATAAACCAACTTGGTTTAATAGTAGAATCCAATTCAAATAACATTTCTAACCAGCTATTTATTGTTTGTTTAGGAAGACCCATTATCAATTCTAAAATTATAAAACAGTTTGGATGATTAGATCTGAGATTTAAAATATGTTGTTTATGTTCTTCCCAAGGAATCTCAGGACGATTTATAGTCTCTAAAATATCCTCATTTATATCTTGTAAACTTATTTTTATGGGATAATTAGGATAATAGATTAATATTTTATCTATTAGTTTATATACCCTATCTTTATGTAATTTATCCCAATTAATACAGAGCATAGGAAAATCTAGTTCATCAGGATATTTTTCTAAAAGATAGTTTATTATTTCAGAATCGTATTTCATAATTCCAAAATTTGCCTCATGAATAAGTATAGGGCATTTTAATTCTGAAACAAAAAAATCTAATTCTATTTTCCAATTATTATTTTTTCGTGAAGTTATTTTATGATGTAACCCAGAACTCCAATCACAAAAACTGCAAGCGTAAGGACATCCTCTTGTTATTTCCCAACCAATCGAAGGACTAAGATTAGAGTTATATTTATTTTTAATTTTTTCTACAGAAAGTTTAATTTCTTCTTTATTATCTAAGTAGGGACTAGGTAAGTCAAACTTTTCATATTTAAAAATTTTAAAGGGATTAGTAATTACTTGATTTTTTTCTTTATAGATTAAATTAGGTACTTCAGTAAAGTCTGATTTATTCTCTATTAAATTATCAAGTAAAATTGTAAAAGCTTCCTCACCATCTCCATAAATAGCAAAATCAACAACATTTAAAGGTTCTTCTTCTCGTATACCTGGTCCACCACCAATTATAACTATATCAGAATATATTTTTTTTATTTCAGTAATTAACCTAACATAAGTACTTTCACTCCAAGTATAAAATCCAAAGCATAAGACATCAGGTTTTTCACGATTAATAAGATCTAACACATATTCTGTATTTAATTTAGTGTCATGCTCACAAGGAAGCCACACTATTTTATCATTATATTTTCCATAAATTTTATAAAAAGTTTTAAGAAACCAATAAGTAGGTATAAAATGATACCGATTAGGAAAACCGCCTATTTGACGCAAAGAATCGTTATTTAAACTTATCTTATTCCATTTTTTTAAAAGTTTAGGAGTTTCAACACCAAAGGAATGTCCAGCTATAAAAAATTTTATTTTAAGATTTCTCATTCTCGATAATCCGCAAAATAGTTAAGTGAATATCGATAACCTTTAACTTTTGTAATTTTATGTAAAGCTTTAGCAGGAAATACAATTAAAAAATTACCCTCATGGGGATAAGTAACTACTTTTTCTGATGGTGGATCATCTGAAGTAATTAAATCACTTAATAAAAAGTCTCCTCCTGCTAAAAGTTGTCTATCTTCAAAGGTAAAAATGTATGAGGCAGTACAAGTATTACGCTCATCTGTGTGCCATGTCATCCATTCTCCTGTTTCATATGAAGAAAATAGAATGGCACTCTCATTAGAATAAGGATAAGTACGAAATAATAAATCATTTGTATCTTCATACGCTTGTCGTAAATCATCTCGCCAGATATTATTTTCTAATATCTCAACACAATCCCTACTAAGTTCAGGTTTTTCATTTAAGAGAGCAAATAACCAAGCTCCTGTTTTAAACATATTAGTATCTTCAGTAGATTTTCTTACAACTCCATTAGGATCTGTATAGATAACTCTTTCTAAATAGTTTTCTCTTATAGGTAATAAACTTTCAATTAATTTTTGTCGTGAAGGAGCATCTAAAAAATCTCTAACAATAATATGAATTATGGGATGAGACTTAATTTCTATTACAGACATTTATCCATTTTCCATGAAGAATTTATAGTTGTATATTCATTATAACCAAGTCTTGCTATTAAATTCATTTTTACGGTATCCACAATTCCATTTTCAATAAACTTATCATTGATATAAACGTGCACTACCCGACCTATAACAGAATAAAAAGGAATATCATTATTATCATCAGGTAATGGAATAATTTGATGCAATTCACATTCTAAAGAAATGGGAGAATCAACAACTCTCCACGGTTTTACTACAAATGAGATAGTCTTTTCAACTTCAGATTTAATAAATTCGCTATCATTACGAGAAAAACTTTTACCACTCAAATTCATTTTATTACGCATTTTATAAGTAACAAAATTTGCTACAAATTCTTGAGTCTCTTCTATATTCCGGAGAGTATCTTTTCCTTTTCCAATAGTAACAGAAACATAGTAAGGAGATTCAAAACAACCTCCTATGGTTTGAAAATAACTAAATGGAGCAAGATTATGGACTCCCTTATGCAAAGTAGAAATCCATGCAATAGGTCTTGGAATAACTAAAGCGTTCCAAGGATTACTAGGTAACCCATGATTATCTTTAAATGCAGAATAATTCATTGAATTTTTTTTAACCTTATTGAAGAAGTATGAACAGGTAATATTTTTTGCTGTTTATGAATAAGAAATTTATCCTCTATAGAGGGAACAATTTCTTGATGCCAAAAATCCTCTACAGGTCGATATAACTTTTTTATTTTTTTCCTATTAGCAGAATTAGCAGCAAATCCTATTGTCGAAGGTAATTGGGAATTAGGTTTATTTCCTGGAAATCCTATCCAATCATTAAGAGCTATTTGATGACTTAAATCATTAATCTCTTTATAATACCTAGAAGTAGGTCTTTGCATTTTACTAATCTGTTCATCAGTAAATGGAAGATTATCTCTTTTTAAAAGTGTCTCTAAGGATTTTAATCGTAACCAAGTAAGTTTAATATGTAATTCTGGAACTAAATCAGTTATGTAAAACCATATAAAATCCGTTTGAGTATCAGGACAATAAGTTATTATAAAATCTCCAAGAGAATGACACCACCAACCTTTTCTGATTCTAAGAAAAGGTTTTTCATATCCTCCTACTGTACAATCTGATTCCTTTAATGAATTAGTTTGAGGTTTACCTCCTTTATAATCAGTATATTCCCCAGGAAAATTCCACATTTCTTTATGAGTTTCATAGGTTCCAGAAAAATCACTCATAAAACTTTCAATATTTTTTTCGGTAGGAAGATGTTGATCAACTATGTAATAGTCAAAAAGGTGACGTTTTTTATTAATTTCTTTTATATACCTAACAAAATCAGGAAATATAAGATAATCCCATTCTAATTTCCTAATCGGAGCATACTCAGGAGCATGCCACCATACTACTTGAGCAGGTACTTGTAATCTAGCAAAAGATTGTAACATAGGGTGGCTATCTGTTCCCCCACTATACCAAACAAAGAAATTTTTATATCTTTCTCTTAATAGTAAAAGATGTTTATCCATATAATAAGTTAAAGGCATTGGAGGTTCTTTTTGCCATTCATACTTAGAATGATTTATTAAAAAATCAAAATTAATGAAAAAACGTATCTTCAGATTCGCTCCATGAGTATTATTCATATAGCTAAGATAGCGAAAAGCATCCACATTACGAGTAAATTTCTTACCCCCTACATCATAATAATGAAACTTTTGACTATCATGCATTTTATTCTACTAAATAAGCTTTACTCAACTCTTTAAGGATATCTTCCTGCTCTACGCGAGATTTTAATCCATTAGTAATAGAATATCCAGCAGATCGAAACATCTTGGCATAAGCCTCATCAGATTCTAAAACATCTTGAATAACCTTACTAGCCTCAGCAGGGTCTATATTAGCACCCGCTACATAAAAGATATAAGCAGATTGATTTAGTCCACTATCAGTATAATCTTTAGCAATTGCAGCGTCACCCCTTCCTTCAGGATTTGTTGTCATTATTACTTCATATTTAGCTTTTGGACGTGAAGTCCAACCATACTGAATTTCTCCAGCTTCTAAAGCTGCAATAATAGCGCCTCCGTTCTGATAAGGAACCGCCTTAATCTTTGGATTTATAGATTCAAATAGCGTCTTAGCTCCTTGAAACATAATAAGTCCTTCATATACTCCGACGAAAACCTCATCATTCGTAAAGCGATTCATATCATTACCGCTATCTTTTACAGCATAAATATTTAAAAATCCCTCACCTACGATATTAACAAAGGGGAGATCTCCCTCTTTGAAAAAAGTACACTGATCATCTCCTTTAAGAAGGAATCGAGTATGCTCATCTAAATCCATAAGAACTAAAGATGGCTTGTCGGTTTTACGTGCATAATTAGCAGACTCTACGCACGTTTTAAACATTTTAACTTCACCTCCTAAAGAAGGTTGCAGGATTCGGGAAGTAATGTCAAAAAGACCACCAGGTCCTCCATAACCGATAATATCCCAATTACGTTCCGCTTCTTCAGCGGTAGCAAAGCTAGTAAGTAATCCAAAACTTACTAGTAAAGCGCTTAAAAATTTAATCATAACTTTCCTTTCTTTTTAAGCTATTGAAGAATTTATTTCTTCAATACATTGTAGGTATCTCCTATAAATTCACAAATTAACTGTCTTTTTATACAACCCCAGAATGAATAGTAATTATACGTCTAAATGATGATTCTATAGGGTAGGATAAAACAAATGCAAAGAGACAAGGCATCATATCACATTTTCGTAAAATTACCCCAATAGGTAGAAGACCAAATAAAACTAGCATATAATACCATTCAGCATACATACCTGACCCCGCAATAAAATTAACTCCTAACATTACTGCTGCGACTCCGAGATAAACGTATTTAAAATCAATTTTAGCAATAATACTATTAATTAAATTAGCATATTTTCCTGCTGTAAAAAGACCCCAAATAGAACTAAGAATAAAAGCTACAGTTAAGAGACCAATCATAGGAGCAAAAAAACTATTACTAGGATCAATTCCACGAGATTCAATCATTTCATATACTAAAGCTTCTGATGCAGTAATTGGTATTCCCGCTAATAATAAAGGGAGCATTTGACTATATACTCCTGCATTATTAGCAGTCTCAGCTGCAATTAAGCAAGGTATGTTACCTTGATTATCTACATATTGTTTTTTACGCCTCTGAATAATCTTTTCTACATAGTAAGCAATAGAAGTTCCAGCTACAAAAGTCATTCCTGGTATAAAACCTGCTATATATCCAATAATAGTAGATCTCGTTAAAGTGCCTTTATAATTACGAAGATCCCAAAAAGTTTTCTTATAAGAGTCAAATGATAAAATTACATCCTTTTTATTTTTTTCAATAGATTGACGATAAGAAGAAAGTATTTCGGGAACTACAATGAGAGCTATTACTACAGGTATAAGTGGTATACCACCGTATAATTGCGAAATTCCAAAAGTAGCAAAGGTTTCTCCAGAGTGAGTATGATATCCAATATAGGATAAAAAAAACCCAAGCCCAAAAAGTAACAAATTTATATATAATTTGTTTCTAGAGCCTAGGATTATTAAAGCACTTGTTCCTACTAAGATAACCGCTTGTACATGGCTATCAAATAATTTATAGAAAAAGTCTATGTTTGAAAAAGCAATAAGAGAAATTAAAACTGCACAGATACTTGCAATAAAACTGCCTGTAGCAGCATACATAATAGCTTTATTACCTAAGCCCCTCTTAAATAAAGCATGTCCTTCTTTTAAAGCTGGAATACTACTTACTTCACCGGGTATAGCGAAAACAGTAGAAGCCACACTACCAAAGTATTGACTTACGCTCATTGCCACTAAATAAAACATGACAACTTGGAACGGATCTAAAGTCATAAGCCATACGTAAGCTATAACTAATGCAGCAAAAATACCTAACCCTGGAACCAACCCAGTTACTGTTCCCGCTGCTAAAGCAGCGATGAACACTAATATAGTGTCCATATATAGTTAACCCCTCATCAAAATATTATTTTATATATTATACCTTATAAAATAATAATAGTCAAGTTAAATATTACTCTATGTCCTCATCCGAAATAAGTTCCTCCCACGGGTCATCTACAATCGGGTTTGTTTGTTCTTCCCAAATTTTATTACGTCCATAATCATATTCAGACTCAAAAGACTTTCCTATAAAGGAATCAGTCCCTGCAGGAGGTGCTTGAGTCGGCATATTTTGTTTTCTCCATTTAGGCCAAAGTTGATGTTGCATCTCCCTATGTACAAGATCTTTCAAGGCTATTTCTGTTATATAGTCTTCTGTATAACC
>Ga0080013_1005663_pt1 | contig 11499 bp, 10 predicted proteins | sample ETNvirenome_6_85_FD_69236 | JGI IMG/M metagenome (GOLD analysis project Ga0080013, IMG submission 69236) | Marine viral communities from the Pacific Ocean - ETNP_6_85 (SPADES assembly) (version 2) | ecosystem: Environmental > Aquatic > Marine > Oceanic | place: Pacific Ocean | collected 2013-06-19
CATAAACACTACTATGATTTCCAAATTCTTTTAACGCATCTACATTTGAACCATACATTACTGCCAATTGCATAGCGGATGGTATTTTAGCAGTTACATTTTGTCGTTTAACTAAACTATTACTTTGCCAAACTGGAAAAAAGAATATTCCTTCATTTTTATCTATTTCACCAGTAGTATTAACTTTAGTTCTTTGTTCTTTCAAAGGTTTATTAAAGTCAACATAAGTTGTTGCGTCATCAATTATTTTACATCTATGTGTATCAGTTTCATCAACTACAAGTTTAAAATTCCAAAAATTTAATCCTGCACTATTGATATTACTAAACAATTGTTGTATACCTTCAGTTATACTCGTAGCTTCTATTTTACCCTTTTCTTCATTTACACCAAACGCGTCTCTTATCATAGCAGTATTAATTAACATATTTCTTAAATAACCGTATTTACCTCCGCCAGTTGTATCTTCAAGTTTATTACCTATAGATTGTTTTTCTACTTCTTTTTTACCTATAACTTGTGGGTTTTTTGCTACTAAATTAGCATATACATCTTGTTGGACAGTTTCAATAATAGTAGCATCTGCGTCAATTCTTTTTATAGTTGAAGTTTCTTCACCCGTACTAAATGGTTCAAAATTCTCTGCTTCTTTTGTTACATTATATAAATGCATAATTAATTCAGTATCACCTTTTAGAACAACTTGATTATCTTTTGAATCTTTTAATATTCTTTTTTCCAATGGATAAAATTGACCTGGTAATATATAACTATTTATATCAACAGTTTCTAAAAAATTATTATTTCTTATTCTCGTACTTTCATATACTTTAGATTCTTTACCATCAGTTGTGATTCGTTTTTCAACTGATCTAAATTCTGTTACTATTGGAACATCTTTATCATCAGATGTTAACGATAAAAATTTTGATAATATATTATCTTCAAACCATCCCCAACGAACCCAAGCGTTTAAAGGTTTATAAAGATAATCTCCTATAACTGTTCCTACTGTAATAGCTGTTTTAATAGTATTACTATCTTGTGATGCTTCTACTATAAATTTATTTTTTTTAGTACCCACTACAGTAATAGGAATATCATCATATATATCTTTTTCTTCTAATAAAGTCAAAAGATAATTATCAATTTCTGATAAAAATGCTTTAAATGTTACTGAAGTATTTAATCTAATTAATTTATCATTGACACTTTCATCTGCTAACGCATTTTCTATTTTTTCTTTAATTTCTTCTTCTTTATCTTTAGTAGATATACCATAAGTTACTGTTGGATCTATAATAGTTTTATTTGGTTCTGGATTCTCTATTATACTAGCCCCTACACTTGATATAATCGTTTGACAATCAAAACCTCCATCATCTCTTGTTGTAAATTCAAAGTTTTTAATTATACCAACCATCATATCAAAATCACCATCCGCATCTATAATTTTATTTCTATAATCAGTATAAGCATCAGCTGATATAAATCTATTTCCAGAAGCGTCTGTTACTAAAAAATTAGGTAATTTTAATAATGTTATATCATCATAAACCCATCCCCATTCAACCATAACAGTTTTACCGTGTGATAAAAAATGTGGTGTTAATAACTCTAATTCATTCCAATCCCAACAAGTCCAATTAATTGTTGCTTCTCTTAATGCTCTCACTCCACCTCTAAATGATGCGTCTATTGAAACGACGCCAGGTAATGGTCTTTTATTTTCGTTTGATATTAATTGAGTATTTGCGGTTTTTCCAAATCCATAGTCCATTACCCATTCTTCATTAAGCTCTTCATCAAACTCCAGTACTTCAACTCCACTACCTTTCATTCCACCAGTCTTATACCTTCGTGGACCATATATACCGTCATACCCACCAGGTATAGTTAAATCATCTTTTAACTTACCTCCCATTAAAACTACTGCGTTTGTTTGTCCAGAAGTCATTCTTAAAAATGTTGTGCGAATTGCTAATTTATCATGAGTTAAACCACCGTTTTTAGGTGTATTAGGTATAACAGATTCAGTTCTACCTAATATTCTCATTTTTTCAAATAGTCGTTTTTGAATATTTTTAGGAATCGGAGTTAGATTAATCATAACTTAACCAGTTGTATTTAAATTTCTAAACTTTTCTATAATATTTGTTATATTTGAAGGGATTCTAAGTATTTCACCAATAGTTAACGTTGGTTTACCTTTAACACCATTTGCTTTTGCTATAACCCACCAAAGTGTCACATCTCCATAATATTTATGCGCTAATGTATCTAATCTATCACCATCTATAGCTCGTATAAAAGTATCTCCATTTTCAAGTGGTATCTCAGGATAATATGTTGTTCCATAAACTCTTAATCCTGACTTATCTATTTTTCGTGGTGTTGAAGAATATCTTTTCATTTATTTATCAGGCCGCTGGACCTCCTCCACCAGTCGAGGGTTTCGATGAACCATCCATTCCAATAGCACCTAATATTTTATTTGCTGCTTCTGCCGCCATCGTATCAGGGTCAATTCCAAAAATATCTAACATAGCTTGTCTATACTTTTCTTCTCCAACCCAAGGTATCTCATAATGTTTCTGAGTAGTACTCGGTAATCTATCACCTATATAAACAAATGTACAACTTGCCTGAATATATTTAGGTAACTTTGCAAATGTTGTTTCCCAAGTTCCCTCATCCATTACTGTATATGTTAATCCAGATATATAACCTGATGTATCAGCATACATTTGACCAAGTGTTAATTTACAAAAAGGAGCTATCATACCTTGACCACCACCGGTAGCTTTAGTCCAACTTGGGTATGTTAATCCTGCTAAGTAATTCATTTTTTCCCAAAGATGTATTAACTCTTCATCAGATTTAGGATAAATGTCAAATGTAAAACTTATCTCACGAGTCGTTCCAATATAAACATAAACATTATCAGGTCTACCTATATATCTTTGTTCAGCATATTCTGGTGTAAATGTATCCGTTATTGCACTTACTATTGCTCTAAATACAATACTCTTTTTATTATGTACATCATAAAACTTAAATGGAACAAAATCTAAATCTTTATAACTTTTCCCTTTATATTCAGTTTCTCCATATGGAATTAAATTAACTCTATCTTTACCAACATCTGCAAATGCTTTGTTATCTATTTTTATACCAGTAAGTTTACTTAACGCTCCGTCTTGAATACCTAAAACTGTCTGAAAAGCCTCAGCCTTAGTTTTAACTTCTTTCGCTTTCTCTTCTAAATTTGGAAAGGTTTCTGTAACTTTACCTGCAATAGCGTTAGCAATACCAGTTGCTACTCCAGAAAGAACTCTTACTGCGGTTTCTTTTACAGTTGTAGCTAATGCCAAAACTGTTTTTGAGACAAACGATGCGATACTATCTAAGTATAATGCTATAGGTAATGTAGGATTATACGAATTAATACTAATTTTTGTAACACCAGGTAAACTACCTAAAGATAATGGATTATATAATCTTGGGTCTTCAAATTTCTTTTTTAAATCTGCTGTTAAATCGTATCGTACATCAGTCCTAGTTTTATGAGCGTTCCTTCGTGTAAGTACAGCTTGTTTTGTTAAAAATCCAATACCTTTACTTGTAAGTAAAAATTTACCTGTTCTTTCATAACTACCAATAGCACTACCAATATACTCATTCGGTTCTCTACCTAAAACTGCTCCACCCACATCATTTAACGTTCCGGCCGCAAAATTGATTACCTTCGCTACAATTGGATGTACAAATTTACTAGGTTGTAGATCATCAAGTCCCCAACGATTACCTATATCTTTTATAACATATGGTTGTTCAAAAATTGGATTATTATGATAACTTAATCTACCTTTACCTTTTCCTAATGCATAATATTCTGCAAGTGGAAATCTTCCGGGCAATGAAGTTTCTGTAGTATGTAATGTTTCTATAGGTGAAGGAGTTTTTTCAGAATCTACTGTAAATGCTACATAAGGAGTCTTTGAATTAGGAATCCGTGGCAATCCATCATCTTTGAGTGGTGTGGCTTCCATTTCTAATATACCAGCTAATATTGATTGTTCTGTTACTAATGACATTATCTATTACTCATTTCATTTTTCATTGAGTGTATATCACTACCCATCCGTTCCCATATAGGATATGCATCTTTACCACCACCGGCGGCGGCTGCAGCTCCAACTGCTGCACCTGGTGCACCTGCTGTATTATTTCTTACAAGTCTTGAAAGTTGTTCTACATTCACACCAACACTTTCTGCTAATGCCTTTCTTTGATGAAACGCCATTTTAGTAAATTCAGCTTCACCACCTACTTGTCTAAGAATTTCTTCCATCATACCTGCTTGGTCACCTGCAAAAGCAAGTTGTCTAGCTCTATCAAGATTGATTTGTCTACCAAGTAATAGTGATGCTTCCATTTGTTTTTCAATAGAAGTTTCAAAATCAAGTAATGATTCTGTTATACCTGCTACCGCACTCATATTTAATCCTAATTTTCTAGCCGCTATTCCAGCACCAATTAAATTTTGACCACCATCTTTAGCAAATGTAGCAAAAAATTCAGCATTCTCTGCAAGGTCTTTCATCACAAGTGCTGGTGATACACCGGCTGCACCAATTATAGCTGCGTTTGTTCTAATTTGATTTAACAATACATCTCTACTTGCAGATGATATTGATTCCATTATAGAAAGTGTACCTGTTAACTCGTCTGCTGTTTGACCAGTTGCTGCTGCTGTTCTTGCAAAGTTTAAACTAAGTTTTACTGATTCTTGTACACTCGCACCTAAATCATTTCTGATTGCAGCTTGAGCTGTCTTTATATCATCTACATCTAAACCATACGCTTTTGCAGCAAAACCTAAAGCTTTTGTTTGTGCTGTTACTACAGCAGCTTCAACTGCTGAAACACCTAATTCTTTACGAGTCTCAGTAATTGCTTCTTGTATTTTAGCAAATGCCATAACAGCACCTATAGCAATAGCTCCAAACTTAGCAAAACCTGGTACGAAAGCATCAATACTACTCGCCATATTATCAGCACTGTTAGCCATACTTACAAGTCCAGGAAAAGTGTCTTGAATAGCTTGAGATTGTTTTTCAGATGCTTCAAGAGCTTTTAATGTATTTTCAAGATAATCTCTACTAACACCAACTCTAATCTCACCGTCTTTTGTTATGGCTGTAGCTATTGTTGATAAATCACGCTCTGTAGCAAGAAGAGCATTAGAAAGAAAACCTTCTTCTTTACGTTGTGCTATTTTTGTCTTCCCAATTTCGACAACTTTTTCTGCAAGATTTAACGCTTCTTGATGTGAACTTATATTTTCAGCCATTTATTTACCAGTTTTTAAAATATTCACCTGATTTGATATCTTTTTTATCAGCAGGACTAAGATTCTTAATTCTACGGTCTATCTCTTTTCTTGTTTTTTCTAAATCTATTAATGATTTTGCTATTTCAGGGTCTTTTTTAGCAAGTGATTTCAAAGCCCTTGATCGAAGGCCTTTGCCTATTGAAGTAAATAGTTTTTCTATAAAACTTTCTCTTACAATGTTATTTGATTTATATTTAGGCATTTAAGTCTCCGAATATTATTAAGTATTATAACTCAATAATAAATATCAAATATATAGAAAATTATTTTTGAAATGAAGTTTTATGTTTATTCATCTCTTTTCTCAACTCTTCAACTTCTTTTTTATAAAAAGTCTGTAATCGTTTGAGATAAAAAGAACGAAGATATATAGGTAGGTTATATGCATCACTAAAAGTAAAACCACCCTTAGAATGCAATATTAATTGAAATATTTGTTCGTGTATTTCGGGTTTATATTCCGGCGGAAGGCCAAAAAAATCGTACGGTGACTGGAATTGTCACCTTATTCTCCTTTCCAGCTGTATCTACAACCGTTGTAGTCATATCAACATCTGGTGTAATTGATGACAAGTATTGTCTAAACGCCAAAGAATCTCTTGATAGAAATTCATTATCTACAAAATTGTTTATATATGATTTATCAGATTTACCGTCAACTGAAAGTATCATATGTTTTAATCGAGTAGTAAGTTCTGAACTTTGTTCTTTAGATACTTTTTCTCTTGCCTTTATTTCATCTGCTATACTTCTTTCATCTCCACCCGTTAACATTTTAAATGTAATTGTTCTTTTTGAAGTAGGTAATTCAAATGTAAATTCATTTTGACCTTTAGTAAACTGTGAAAAATCTAATTCTATAGGTTCAAGTGTTGATAAATCTACTGTTTGTTCTTTACCGTCATAAGTAAATTCATATTCTTTACCATAACCAAGTATTCTTGCAGAAACCATAATAGCATTCTTATCACCAATCAACATATCATCTAATTTAATTGATTTATCTACAATCAAGGCTTCCAGTAATTTATCAATAACAAGACCTTGTTGTATCAAATTCTGAGAAGTAAGAATATCTTCTTCTCGTGCGGTCATATACTTTACTTCTACTTTACCGCTTGATAGCGGATGACCATCAAAGTAGAAATATCCCTTAGACGGTAACTCTACCATCTCTGTAGGGAATTTATAAGCATCAGCCATAACTGACTCCTTTGTGATTAAATCTTAATAACCTAATAATATATATAACCTATTTAATTGAAATCAAATTTTTATTTCTTCTTGGTAACTGCATCCCAAACAGGTTTCAGTACCATGTCAAAAATAACGTCGTCCTTCTTAGATGGACTAAGACGTACAACTTTTTCTATGGTATAAAATCCCAAAAGCAGCCATTCCCAATTTTGTGCTAGCCATTCACTCATTTTTATTCTCCATTAAAAATTTAAACTTGGGTGTTGTTCTATATGATGAATTTTACACAAAACAACTCCACTTACTTTACTATAAATATGATAATCCACTACTTTTTCTACTGGATTTTCATCTTTTACAAAACTTTTTAATATATCAGCAACCACTTAAAATAATACTTTAATCAATACTGGAGGATCGCGTAATCATACTTCAGCGTAAGAGTAATCTCTGCTGGATCGCTTGATGCATAATCTAAATCACCGAAATTAGCTTGTTCAATATAAGTACCTTTTAATACCCATTCTTCAACAACATCACCTACAGGACCCAACATATTAAAAGTAACGTCTTTTTTGTAAAAATCTGAATAACCATCTCTACCTGTTACTGATTCATGTGAAAGTCTTATCCATTCCATAACTGACTGTGCAGCTGATGGAACTACTGGATCATAAAGTGTAACTTCAATCGGCTGCCATGCACCCTTACCTTTAATGTAACGCTTTACATTAATGTGGTCTAAAATAATTTCTTCAAACTGAATACTAGGTCTATTCGCTGTTTTAATCAAATACGCTGGAACACCTTCAATATACATGATGAACCGATTCTTAGTCTTCGGTTCAAACGGTGTAAACATAATTTCTGAAGGATCTAATGTAGCCATTCTTTATTCTCCGTATAAAAATCTTTAATTCCTATTCATAAATAAATATCAATTAAACGAATTTTTAGTAATTTGCACAAAAAGAAAACCCCTCATATAGAGGGGCTTTCTTTCGTTATACATCAGATTGTCTCTTATAAAGTAAATTTACTCAGGAAATGTGGCTCCTGTAGGTTGTACGACGAAATCAAGAACAATAAATTCTGCTGTTCTTGTCGGTTGAATAAATATCTGTCCAACCAACTGATTTCTATCTACAACATCTGGTGTGTTATTAGAATCGTCCATGACAACTCTAAACGCACTTAAACCACTATTCTGTTGTACCTGCTCAAGATATGGATTCACAACATTCATAAAACGATTTCTCGTTGCAGATGAATTTTGTTCGAATACTAAGTATCTTGAAGTACTTGCGATGAATTTTCTCAATGCAATTAACAATCTACGAACATTGATTCTATCCAATGCTGAAGGTTTTGATTGTAGTGTTTTCTGTCCAAATACAACAACACCCTGTCCAGGGAATGATGCAATTGGATTGATTCTGTTTTCATACAAATCATCTCTTTCAGCATGAGTTAATCTTGTTTTCGCTTCTAATACAGTTGTTAATCCACCACGATTTAAACCTGCTGGTGCAAACCATTCATGAGCTACTTGATCTGTATATGAAATAACACCTGGTAACACAACTGAAGGTGGTACCCAAACTGGTCTATCTGTATTTCTATCTACAATTTTAACCCAAGGATAGTAAATAGCTGCGTAGTTAGTATCAAGAGCTTTTACTGTTGATTTTACAGTATCAATAGTATCACCAATAGCTGTTGCATCCATTATATATAATGCATCTGCTCGAGATTCTATCTTTGATATTGCATGGTTTGTTACCGCTGAATGTAATCCGTGGATAACACCTGGTAATGCTAACAAATTAATATCAAATTCATCAGGATTACTAACACAATCAATCGCTCGTTTATATGAAGTTGTACCATTAGTAGACGACGTAGAACAATCAAAACCCTGAGTATTTGTACCATCAGAAGCTATATTAGCTCCAGTATGTACAGGTACTGCTGGGTTCACTCCGTCAAATCCCCATTGTAAAGGCATTGAAAATTTCCTTTGTTGGATTGCCGAAAGTGCTAATGTTACTAATTCAGTTCCACTCGAATAAGTAGTAGCCAATTTACTTGCGTCTGCGTGACCTAACATATTTTCAAGTGACATTGTTACATTGTTACCATAATCAGTTGCATATGGAACTGGTGCCAAATACTGATGATTATCAGCTGTAGAACTACCCGCTGGATGTCTAAAATCAAATCCGTAAAATTGATTTTCATCAAATGTTCCATTATTATCTACTTGTTGTCTTTTAAATGAAGCTGATGGTATATTAGTTCCACCTGGTACTGTATTTTGAATTGCTGCGTATCCCATAGGAACAACATTTTTAGGTATTTTAAAAACACCATCTTCTTCCATATTCACAAAATCACCAACTCTAATATGTTTACTTAAATTTGGATAATCACCATAATAAGTTAATTTACCGTTTGAATCAGATTCAACCCATCTATCTCCTACTCTCTTTGCAAAATAGTTTCTTGATGCTGGATCGAATGTTAATGTATCAAATTGTTCAACTATATCATCATCATTTGTACCGTTTGGACTATGTACTCTTACTTGTAATGAAAATGTACCAAAATCAGAACCAGCTACATCAGTATCCGGTTTAACATTCAAAACATTTACTTTATAGCTCGAATTCATTTCTGAACCGTGAGAACGAGTATAAACTCTAAACAAATTATACCTATCACCATTAACTAACTGTGATTGTACATAAGGTGTTCTTGCAGCCTGAAACTCTTTATTTCCTGTCCATGTATTACTTGTTGCATCACCTTTACTATCAACTGCTGTTGCCCCACCTGTGAAATCTAATCCGTTAGATGTTAAAACTGCTGATGCGGATGGTGTAACAGTTACAGCTCCACCAAATACTGCATGTGCTGTTTCTCTATATACTTTATAAACGTAAACAGATGAACCAGATACGCCTGATTTTTCAGATTGTGCATCTGGACTAATCACTTTGTCTACAAAATTAAGACTACCTGTGTCAAATGATAATCCGTATGATTCACGGGAAACATTACTACCTTGAACATTTAAGGTAAGTGAACTCCAACTACCTGTAACTGAAGACTGTGATAAATCACCTGTACCGTTTGTACCTCCTCGTGAAGGTGCTAATACTGCTATTGATTTAGTTGCTGGTAGTGTTGCTGATGTTCCGCCGAAGGCCACAAGTTGAATTGTATCAGCTTGATATCCAGCTAGACCTAAAACTCTAACTATTGTTACAACTCCTGCACTTCTTAAATATTGTTCCGCGGTGTAAGGTGTATAAAACCTACTATCTGTACCACCAAACATCTCTTCAAATTCTTGAAATGATGTTACCTGTGTAGGTGTGAATGCTGGTCCTTTTTTCGTTGGACCGATAATTGCTGCACCTATTTCACCGATTGCTTGGGGTAAAAAAGATAGGTCTCGTTCACGAGTAAATACACCTGGACTTACGATTCTTTCCGCCATTATATCTCTCCTAAAAATTAATTAAATAGTATATTATGCCTTTATATACTTATATATTCTACTATAAGTATTATGTAAATAGTCAAAAATACACTATTTAGAGTGTTTTTTTAAATTAATTATTCGCCTGTGGGTGTAAATACGCCAGAAGTCGGATCGAGTTGACCTGGACCGTATTTTTCATTAAGAGTTGTAACTAAATTACGCTCTTCTTGTTGTACAGCCTGATATTCTTGTTCAACTTCAGTTGTACGAGCTGCAAGAGCTTCACTCTGTTGGTCTAACAAGAGTCTCTGAACCGCTAATTGACCTAGCAATCCTTGTTTTTCTGTATACTTCTCTTGTAATCCCTGTAAAGATTGAAGTTCCTCATCAGTAAACTTAACTGCATTTGTTTCTTCAGCCATAACTTATTTCTCCTATTATAGTATTATATAAATATAACTTCATTTCTGTAAAATGTGATTTTTTTTAAACTTCGATAACTTTGTATTCTCTACCTGTAGAATCTGCACCTGCTAGTTCGTTCATCTTTGTAGTAGCATCACCTTCAGAACTAAATTCCCATAACTGGTCACTACTACCACTTAACTTGGCAACATAAATATCTCTGGATGCCCACCAAGGGTCATCAAATGAATTACCGTGTCTATCCACACTCGATGTGGGTGCCGGCATTAACTGTTTTACTACTCTAAAAGCCATTTAGATTCTCCATTGTTCTATTAATAAATATTAATTAAATAAATAATTCCTTGTGTATCAAAAGCCATAGTCAAAAAATTGAAGCTAAAAATAAATTCATAATCTCGCGGAAAAGCAATTTGCCTCTATTTTTCCCATTGAGTTGGTGAGTGTCCTAAGTACGGCATTAAGCGTTCTCCAGTGCTTTCACTATGAAAAATCCAATCAAACCAACCCACATCGCAATTTCATAAATGTCATGCCGAAGTTTTCGTGTTTGCGATAGCCATTTTCTCAACTATAAAATCCCTTATGGAATGAGTGCTTCATAAACATTGTATTGTCTCCAATCAAGTGTATCATCATTGTTTTCCTTTCATTCTTTAAGCCATTCAGCAAAGGATACAGCTATGACTGCTATACCAGCTACCAATACCACCGCTAATAACCAGTTGATTATCAAGTTGCTCCCATGTCTACTTCATCCCATGATGTAGTATCTTCATTCCAATTATAAAATTTACCATCATCTGGCATTGCAGTTGGAGGTTGCCAATCAAATGAAGCATCTAATGCCCATGATGCATGAGGTTTTGGTGAAATGAATACATCGTTGGCTTTGTCGTATGTATGTCCAACTCCAGCATACTGTTTACGAAAGTTATTGTTGTAGGAAGTTTGAACCCATAAGAAAGAGTCACCGACTTTTCCTGAG
>Ga0080013_1005664_pt1 | contig 11496 bp, 5 predicted proteins | sample ETNvirenome_6_85_FD_69236 | JGI IMG/M metagenome (GOLD analysis project Ga0080013, IMG submission 69236) | Marine viral communities from the Pacific Ocean - ETNP_6_85 (SPADES assembly) (version 2) | ecosystem: Environmental > Aquatic > Marine > Oceanic | place: Pacific Ocean | collected 2013-06-19
GAGAAGCAATGGAAATGCTGTTTAGGGCAAAATGGAATGTGCCTCAAGCAGCAAAACATTGCAATTTAACAAATAAGGAAATGAAGATTACATTTAATGAATATTGCGTATTTCACCCACCAACCTGGAGTATTGATGATGAAACTACATAGGAGTATGGTGGAATTGGTAGACGCACGCGACTTAAAATCGTTTGGGCATTATGCCCGTGGGGGTTCAATTCCCCCTATTCCTATTAATAATACATTATGACTATTGTTTATTCCGACAAAGAATTTCCTTATATCATAGTCGATGATTTTTATGATGAATCTGAGTTAACGGAAATTTGGCAAGAGTTAGACTATCTGTGTCATCCTAGAAGAATGATGAGATCTAGTGTTAAAAATGGTGGAGCATGGGAGGGTGTTGATGAAAATGGTAATAAAAACTTGATGAAGTATAACTGGGCTATGTGGTTAGATAATTTATTTGGTTCAAATAGAAATCAATCTAATATTCTAGAAGTAAATAGAAAATTATTCAATAATATGCAGTTATTTGAGAATCATCCCCATTGGGCAATTAATGATGTCAGTTCATTTCAAAGATATTTTACACAAATTGCATATTATGAAAATAATGACGAATATAAAGTGCATAGAGATTATGCAAAGTTAACTTGTCTTACTTGGTTTTATAGAGAACCTAAAAAATACACTGGTGGCAACCTACGTTTTCCTACATGGGACATTGAAATTGAATGCAAACATAATAGACTTTTTTGTTTTCCATCATCAATACCTCATCAAGTAAACCAGGTAAGTATGGAAGAGCAAGATAGGGGTAAAAAACTTGGAAGATTTGTTATGACACAATTTTTACAATTAAAAAGTTTTTCTAAATGTTAATTGGGTAATATAATGAAAATTACATTTAATGAATATTGTAATTTTCATTATATTACATATATCCCAGAAGATAGTGCTATCCAATTGAGTTTGCAGGTTTAGCAATCTGTTGAATGCTCGGAACTCATAATTCCGCGAAGGCGGGTTAGATTCCCGCAACCTGCATTGGGGACCTTGTTGGAATTGGTAGACAATCGAAACTTAAAATTTCGTGCTCAGATGAGCGTGTGGGTTCGATCCCCGCAGGTCCCATTAATAAATAAATTATGGATATAAAACTCTGGTATTCCAAATCAATGAAGCAATGGCGATGGTCATTGACTGATAATTCACGCCCTATTAGGAAACAAGAGTCTGGACAGAGATATGACCTTCGTGAAGCAATGAATGATGTTGCCACAACGATAGAGTATATGATACAATCTAAAGAGTATACCGGAGAAATTGAAGATGGTTGATCAATTAGAATTGGATCGCAGAACAGATGATGATTATGAGGTAATTAACCAGTTTTATAAAGCAAAAGCACTACATCCAAATATTCCTTTTTATCTACAAGATGAGAATGGAGAGACATATGAATTTGGGTGGGATTTGATTTATCAATACATTGCTAAACTGACTCAATAAATAACTATCCGTGTGAAGGAAATGTGTTAAGGCATCCATATAATAGGATGCCTTTTTTGTGTGATAAATAAGTTATAATAGAACCATAAGTGCGAGAAAGATGCCTCTAAGTCGCCTAGATAATTTCCTAAAGAATGTTCGTGGAAACATACTATATGTAAACCCAAATGATTTGGATGCTACGGATAGTATTGAAAATAAAGGTAATTCGTTAGTAAGACCTTTTAAAACTATTCAAAGGGCTTTAGTTGAAGCCTCAAGATTTTCATATCAGAGTGGATTAAATAATGATAGATTTGGACAAACAACTGTCCTGGTTTATCCTGGAGAACATGTTGTTGATAATAGACCCGGATTTATTCCTGATGGAACCAATAATTTTAGATTAAGGAATGGTAGTACCACAGACGATCTTCCTCCTTGGGATTTGACTACAAACTTTGACCTTAATACACCAGCAAACGAACTTTATAAACTTAATAGTATTCATGGTGGTGTGATAGTTCCAAGAGGAACATCAATAATCGGATTTGATCTTAGGAAGACTAAGATTAGACCGAAATATGTTCCTTCACCGACTAATGCTAATATTGAAAGGTCATGTATATTCCGTGTAACCGGATCATGTTATTTTTGGCAACTCAGTATCTTTGATGCTGATCCAAATGGTACATGTTATATTGATTATACTGCTAACGCATTTGTTCCTAATTTTTCGCATAACAGGTTATCTTGTTTTGAATATGCTGACGGTGTAAACAATGTTGTTATTGATGATGAATTCCAATCATATACAGCAACAAGAACTGACTTGCAGATGTATTATGAGAAAGTTGGTAGAGTTTATGGAGATTCTTCTGGTAGAGCAATTGAACCAGATTATCCTTCTTCAAGTCTTGATATTCAACCCAGTATTGATGAGTATCAGATTGTAGGACCAGCATCTGGACAGGCTGGTATTAGTACAATTACTGCTTCTGGAACTACAGTTACAGTAACTGTTGATACTGCATTGACTGGATTGGATGTAGATACACCATTTGTTATTAATGGAATTACTGCCACGGGATATGATGGCAACTATACTGTAAATGAAAAGTTAAGTGATACTCAATATACCTATAAAGTACAGAATAGTCCTGATGATGCATCACCTACAGCTTCTGGTGCAACATTAACACTGGCAACAGATACTGTAACATCAGCATCTCCTTATGTTTTCAATACTTCATTGCGTTCTGTATATGGAATGTGTGGACTTCTTGCTGATGGTGCTAATGCAACTGGATTTAAATCCATGGTTGCTGCACAGTTCACTGGTATTGGTCTACAAAAAGATGAAAATGCATTTGCTCTTTATAATACAACGACTGGTGAATGGGAAACTGCTGATGATGGAAAAGAGAATTTAAGTACAAATTCTAGGTCTGTATACAAACCAGCATATGTCAACTTCCATATTAAAGCCAAGAATGATGCAGTTCTGCAGTTAGTTTCTACTTTCGCTGTTGGTTATGCAGAACATTTTACTACAGAATCTGGTGGAGATATTAGTCTTACAAACTCTAACTCAAACTTTGGTGCAAAAGGATTAGTTTCTGATGGATTTAAGGTAAATGCCTTCTCACAAGATAATGCTGGATATATTTCTCATATTATTCCACCAAAAACAGTTCCGATTGAAGAAAACCCCATTGAATTTAATGCAATTGATGTATCAAAAACTGTTGTTGGTGTTGCTTCAACGGGTCAATTATATCTTTATAATCAAACAAACTCTGATGTTCCACCAGAAACAGTCCTTGAGGGATATCGTTTTGGATCAAGAGTTAATGATAATTTAAAGGTATTGGTTGCTAATGCAGGATTAACGACAGAATATAGTTCAAGAATTGTAATGCAAAATTCTCAGACAAGTTCTGAGAAGAGATTTAATATTGGTAGAGTGGGTACTGCTAATAGTATTTCTAGTAGTACTATAACATTTATTGATGATCATACATTTATTAATGGAGAATCTGTTCGTCTTTTGAGTGATACTGGTCAAGTTCCTGATGGATTGGAACCAAACACACTTTATTATGCAATTGTTGATAAAACCAATTTATATACGGCTCAGATAAAACTTGCTGCTACGGAATCAGATGCACTTTCATATGATGCATCAACAAATCCAATATCATTAACATTCAATGAATTGGGCGGAAACCTTAATGTGGTAAGTAGAGTATCAGATAAGATTGCTGGTGGTATTGGTCACCCAATTCAATATGATAGTTCTCAATCTAACTGGTACGTTAATGTATCAACAGCATCAACTGATAATAAGATTTATTCTACAGTTAATGCTCTTGGAACTGCTATTTTAGGAGATGCTACTCCAAGAACATTCTTTAAGAGAACAAAAGATAGTAGAGACCAAAATAATACTATCTATCGTGCAAGATATGTTATTCCTGCTACATCTGGAGTAAGTGTTGCTAGACCACCTAGTGAAGGATATGTTATTCAGGAGTCAAATACTACTCTTGGTATTACAACCAGTGAGATTCAAAAATATTTTGGATCTGGTAGTCTTAATAATGTAGACCACTTAAGAAACTTTAGAATCGTTTCTGATGCAAGTTGGCTTTCTGATAGCGCAACAATTTATACAGAACTTCCTCATGGACTTAAAGTAGGAACTGAAGTTCAATTGGCAAATGTTATTAGTGCGGAAAATACTGGCGCATCAGATAATCTTGGATATAATAGAACATTCCCTGTTACTGGAATTAGTAGTGCAAAGGCATTTACTGTTGGTATTGCAACTGATCCGGGAGCATTCCAAAATGATGTTAATGCAAGAAATACTGCATTACCATATTTTAAGAAGAAAAGGTATGAAAATAATGGAATAGTTCTTCGTTCTGAAGAAGCGCAGAAGTATATTGTAGGAGAGCAGGATGGTGTTTATTATATAACCATATTAAATGCTTCAAATAATCCAGTGGTTCTTCCATTTACTGGAGAAAGTTATACTCAACCTATAGAATCTTTATATCCACAAACTGATAGAGATAATGCAACATCTGATCCAGATGAAACATCTTCTTTTGCATCTTCTGATATTATTGGTGAGGTTGTAGTTAATGATCCTAAGAAGAGTATTAGTAAGGAAGCACTTACAAGATCTACGGTGGATTATAATATTGGTATTGGTATTACTGATATTGTAAGTCCTACTGTAGGAATAGGAACAAATCATGTTGTTTGGTCAGAAGTTGATCATGGATTTAATAGACTTACTACAGTAAGTATTGGAGATAGTGGTGCTGGATATGGAGTTGGTTCTGGAGCTGTTGAAACACTTTATAATGCAAGACTTGTTGGGTCGGCAAGAATTCTTGGAGCAGGAACTTCAGAAACTGGTATAAATGCAACTGCTAAGGTATATGTCAATTCTTCGGGAAATATCTATGATGTTAAAATTATGGATGGTGGTAGTTCTCATGGTATTGGACACACTTTAGAGATTCTTGGAACTGCAACAACAACTGGATTTACTACTGCACATGTAACTGTTACTGGAGTTTATGATAATATTGGAGATGTTGTTAGAATGAGTGGTGTAACAGCACCACATTCTGGTGCAGGCATAACGTTATCACCTCCTACTGCGGTTGGATATAATCAACTCTATAAGCTTACAAATGTAGAAGTTGGCGCTGGTAAATCATTTACTCTTCAATCAGTCTCTCCTGTTACTGTAACAACTGGTATTGGGTCTGCACAAATTGGAGTATTGACAACAGGTATTGCTAGAGCAAGTGCTGGATCTACAACGTATCCAGATCCTAGTGTGGAAAAGACTCATACTATTCCTGCAGGAGATACAACAACAGTTGCAAATGCAGTTTTAAGTCTTACCGGAAAATCTGTTCGTGTTAGTGCATATGCATATGAGCATACTAGTGGAATTGCATCAGTAACTACTACTGATAAACATGGATTCCAGGTAGATAGAAAAGTTGCGATTGTTGGAGCAGCTACTTCGGAATATAATGGTGAATTTGTTATTACAAAGGCAAATACTTTAACTACTTTTGAACTTAATGTTGGTGTTGGAACACAATCACCTACTGCAGTAGTAACAAATATGCTTGCTTATCCTACAGGCAATGCAGCAAACTCTGGTGATATTACCAGAGAAGATGAAAATCTTAGTGGAAGAATGGTTGCTCAATATGCAGGAATTACAACCACTCTAAATGCTAATATTTCTAATGCTGTTACTGACCAAATTCGTATAAACAATGTAGGTGATTTTGACATCAATATTGGTGATTATTATGAGATTGATGATGAGATTGTAAGAATTAAGACTACAACTTCAACAGGTAATGTAAGTGGTAGTACTGTACCAACTAACCCACTTACTATTTTCCGTGGAGTTCTTGGTACTAAGGCAGCACCACATAGTGTTAACACAGTTATAAGAAGAATTAAACCACTTCCTGTTGAATTAAGAAGGCACTCTATTATTCGTGCTTCTGGTCATACATATGAATATGTTGGATTTGGTCCTGGTAATTATTCAACAGCATTACCTGATCGTCAAGATAGGCAGATTACTGATGCTGAAGAAATTCTTGCACAGTCTACTAAGAGGAGTGGAGGTACTAACTTCTATTCTGCGATGAATGATAAGGGTATCTTCTACTCTGGTAATAGAAAACTAAATTCTGTTACTGGTGAAGAAGAAATTTTCTCTACACCTATTAGAACAGTAACTGGTGAGGATATAAGCGAAGGTACTGGAATTAATATTGTTAATGCTCTTGAAGGTAGCTTTACAAGATCGATTAAGGTTGAAGGTGGATCAGATTCTAAGGCAATCTCTGAATTTGGTGGACCAGTAATCTTTAACAATAAGGCACTTATCAACTCACCTAAAGGTGTTGAGTCTACTTCACTCTTCCTACAAGGAGATACAACAATCTCAAGGAAGTATACAGTAGGAATTTCAACTCCTTCCTTAGCTGGTAACCCTGGTGATGTTGTATTTAATGCCAATCCTGCTTCTGGTGGTTATGCTGGATGGGAGTATACAACTAATAACGAATGGCAAAGATTTGGTGGAGTTAGTAAGAATAGTGGAGAATTATCACCATTATTTGATAGAATTGGAATTAATACAACTGGTATTAATACTGATTTGAGACTTCAGATTGGTACAGGACATACTAATCCTATACTTTCAGTAAGTGATGTTGGAGTGGGTGTTGGAGTTTCAGTTGCTTCGCCATATAGACTTAATGTAGCTGGACATACTAATATTGTTGGAACTTGTACGGCAACTGCATTCTCGGGTGATGGAAATGCATTAACTAATCTACCATCTGACTCTTTATGGAATCCTGTTACTACTGGATTTGGAACAGGAATATATCCAATAAATCTGGCAAATGTGGGTATTGGAACTACAATTCCTAATTATCTGTTAGAAGTTGGACTTTCCACTGATGCAAATACAGCAAACGTTTATGTACATGGTTATTCATATTTTGCCGGTCTAACAACAGTAACTAATATTAATGTTGCTGGAATTTTAAGTGCATCTAATGCAACTTTAACTGATGCAAATGTTCATGCAGGAGTTGTAACATGTTCTACTTTGAAGGTTGGTTTGGCCGCAACATCAATCACAGTAACTAGTGGTAATAATGTTGGTATAGGATCTACACTACCAACAGCAAAACTTGATATTCAAGGTGCTGTTAAGTTTAAGACATATTCTGAAAATGTTGAAGCACTATCAATTTCTTCAAATGTTGTAGAAGTTGATTTGGATAAGGCGCAAACATTTACTTTATCGGTAACAAGTGATGTTAATCAATTTAATGTTATTAATATTCCATCAGGATCTACATCATTTAGTCTGAGAATAACGCAAGATACTACTGGTAGTCGTGCTGTTGGTATAGATACCTTTAAAGATAATGGTGGTACTACGATTCCAATATATTGGCCTGGTGGTGGAATAATCCCAATAGTGACACAAACAGCAAGTAAGACTGACATGTATTCGTTTAAAACCTTTGATGGTGGAAGTTCATTCTTCGGTGTGATCGGAGGTCAGAACTTCGCTTAATGGAAAATTTAAATTTACAACGAGATATAAAATCATTTCTTCAGATTAATGGTCCAATTTTATCCTTTGTTAAACATCCACAAAGTATAACTGTTGGTGCTGGAGAAACTGTAACTTTTACTGGAATTGCAACTGCTGTTTTTCCAACACAAGATCCTGCTAATCCTGCTGTTGGTTTGGGTACAATTGCATATAGATGGTATGAAGTTGGTGGTGATGCATTAGTTGATGATGATGTTGATGGAGTTGGAGGTTCTATTGCTGGTGCTGGTAGTACTTATCTTCATATAAATTCACCACAAGCTGCTGATAGAGGAAAGCAATATTATCTTACTGCAGATTATATTTCAAATTATCCAGATCCAGTAGTTGGATTTGGAACAACTACACCAGTCACTCCAAATGCAACTAATGATCCAATATCTTCGGATTCTGCAACTTTGGAGTTATATCCCGAAATTGAAGTTACTAAACACCCAGAAAATTTCATTGGAGGTGAAGGTGTAAAAGCAGAATTTGAAGTAGATGCTAATATGTCATTTGAGGGGTTTGGTGATGTTTCTTATCAGTGGAGACTTGATGGCGAAAATCTTAATGATGTGGTTGGTACAACTGGTCTTACTACTTCTTTCAAAACTGCTTCTGAAACTACAGTTGCAGATATAGAACAATATTGTGTTTTAGCACTTCCTCTTTGGAATGGTGGATCTGGGGGCGATCTAATAAGAGACTACGTAGGGGGCACTTCTTACAGCGGTGTTTATGACTCTGGATCAGTTGCCCTTATTTTTAATGGGAATCATACAACGGGCAATGGGCTTGGTGCAAGACCTAATAATTTCACAGTTAGCTTTACTACTTTGCCTACCGCTTCCACAAGTTTGCGGTTTTTGTTGGTGCAACAAAGTGGTAATTGTGTTGTTACCACTAGCCAAGGTTCAGAAACAATCGCGTCAGGAAACCTTACTGCACAATGGGTGAGTTGCACCAAGCTAGGCAGTATTCAGTCAATAGTCTGGTCGGGTGGTTCATCGAACGATGGAATAAAGCTTTATGCAATTGAAGTGGACGGTACTGAATTAATACAGCCTTCATCTACATTAAATTTGACAGATTATTGCGAAAATGCAAAAAAACTTACACCAGGCACTACTTCTCCAAGTTTTTGCGGTTATCCTGAATATACTCCCTATCAGCATTTTACTTGTGTTGGTGGCGGAACTCCTAGTTGGGAAACTAATACAGTTGCTGCTAGTAATTTTTATGGTGGAGCAGCATTTTTTGATCAATATCAATCAGAATACTTAAATATTCAAGGTAGTGAAGATTTTGATTTTGGAACTGGTGATTTTTGTTTTGAAATGTGGTACTGTCCTGTTTCTGGATCTAAGGATAGTTGGGAAGTTTTAATGTGTCCTAGTGGTGGGTCTTATGGTGATGGTGGAATTTGGTTTACTGTTGCTAATGGATCATTTTATATTGCATCTATCAGTGGATATAAAATAATTGGTAAGGTAGATGATTGGGAAGATCAGAAAGATAAATGGCATCATATTGCATGTACTAGAGAAGGTGGTACGGTAAGATTTTTCTGGAATGGTCAATTAGATACTAAGTATATGAGAACTGATCGTAGGCAATATGGAAGTCATGGTGGAATGCAGAATACTACTGCAGCAGGTGGTGGATATATTGGAATGGAGCGCGGTGCTTCAGTTGGTCATGAGAATGGATTTTATTATCCTCATGCATATATGCAAGATTTAAAAATATATAAAGGAGTAGCAAAATATATTGAGAGTTTTACACCTTCAACTACATCCATAATAGAACAAAAAAATACCATCGTTTATAGTGATTATACAACAGTAAGATCAGTACAAGCTGATGGTGCTATAGATTTATTTGATGGTGATTTTGAGGATTCTGTTTACTTATGGACTGATAATGTACCGGACGATTATATAGAAATTGATTTTTCTTCATGGGAAGGTGGAGGATATACTGTTGTATCTACTGTAAGCATTTATGTGCAATCTGCATCTACTACTGGAGAATTGACATTAACAAATTCATCTGGTACTGCTACTGATTTTTCACCAACTACATCTACGGGGTGGCAAATATTTAGTTGGTCTGGTACTCTTGCAAAAGTGTATATCAAAGCAAATTCTGGTGCTTCAAGTGATAGTTTTAATCCATCTGCTATAAAGATTGATGATCTTGTATTATTGGATCCAGTCGATACTGTAAGTACATTCACTTCAGGTTTTCCTTCTACTTTAGCAATACCCTTTTGGAATGGAAGTGGTGAAGATGTATTGACACTAAAAGATGTATCACAAGGAAATCATAAAGTTGAAAAATATAATGCTGAACCAAAATGGAGTTCTACTGGTGGTAAGTGGTATAGTGGATATGCATTATTTAATGAAGATGCTGATCCAAGATCCGATAGAGCGGTACAAATATCAAAAGAAGGAAAGGTAAATGATTTTATTTTTGGAACTGGTGATTTTACTGTAGAATGTTGGGTATATCCTATTGCACTTGGTAATGATGATATTTTTTCTACTGGTACTTATCTTATGGATCAACTGACCATAAGGAAAAATGCAAGTGAGCAACTTGAAGTTTATTGGAATGATACTATTATATCCAACGGAGGTACGATATCTTTAGATGTTTGGCAAAATATTGCAGTATCTAGGAAGGATGGATACGTGATGCTCTATATTGATGGAGTTAGAGTTGCTAGAAGTAAATTTGTTCAAAGTATTAGTGCAAATGTTCCAGTTCTGATTGGTGCGGCAGCTGGAAATTCTTTTAATTGGCGTGGTGGCATACAAGATTTTGTTGTTTATAATAATATTGCAAAGTATACTGAAAATTTTGTTTTTAATTCAAGATCTATACTTTCATTTGATAGGGGTATAAGTGCCATATCAGGATCAAGAACAAATAAGTTAACAATTACTCCAGTAAACAGTGGATCGAATAGTGTAGATTGTCTTTTAACAAATCTATATGCAACTTCGGTTATTACATATAGTGCCAATATGGTAACAACAGAACCTAGATCAGTTCTTAGAGTAGAAGCATATGATAGTACATCAGAAGCAGATTTGTATTCGTATAATTTGGATGATGAAGAATTTAGTATAAATTCTGATAGTATAAATTCTGATGAGATTTGTTTCTATGCACCTGAAAAAGATGTGGAGATTGAAATGGATTTGTATGGTGCAAAAGGTGAGGACTGGATTTCTGGTTCAGTGGGTGGAGAAGGTGGATATTCTCGTATTAGATTCACGATGAAAAAGAATGAGGAGTATGTATTAAAAGGTATAAAATCTAATTCTGCACTTTTCTTATACAGGAAAGCATCACTAATTGCTGTTGTTGGTCAAGGTGGTGATGGTGGACCTCATGGTGATGGTAGAGAAGGTGGAAGTGGAGGCGGTGTTAGTGTTGCTGGAAGTGATGGCACTAGCCAACAAGGTTTCCCTGGTGATGGAGGACCAAGAATTGGTAATGGTGAATTAACTGAAAATGGAACTTTTGGTGGTCGTTCTAATATTGCATCTGTTTATCCTGGTGATTCAACTGCACCTTCCACACCTGCTGGATTATTTAGTAATACTATTTTTTATTTACAAACAAACGGAGGACAAACTATTAAGTGTACTAAAGGTGTTTATTGGAGAGATCAAGGAAAGAGTTCATGTGAAGATTTAGGAACGATTCAGTATAGGACAAAAGATGGAACTGTTGTAACTAATAGTGCATTAATTGATAGAGGATTTAAGGCTGGATATGCTATTAATACCACTGGTGGAAGTA
>Ga0080013_1005665_pt1 | contig 11495 bp, 22 predicted proteins | sample ETNvirenome_6_85_FD_69236 | JGI IMG/M metagenome (GOLD analysis project Ga0080013, IMG submission 69236) | Marine viral communities from the Pacific Ocean - ETNP_6_85 (SPADES assembly) (version 2) | ecosystem: Environmental > Aquatic > Marine > Oceanic | place: Pacific Ocean | collected 2013-06-19
AAAGTCGGGGCTCGTGCTTGGCATATGCGCGGTAGAAAGCGCAAGTAGTTTCTCAATACATGGGTCACCCATCGGTGCCTCCTTCATTACTTCTGCTTTAGGTAGGTTTAGCATTACTCCTCCGTAAATAATTGGTGGTACATGTGCATTACCATCCGTCTGCATTTGCTGCAGAGGTGGACGTAGTCACTAATAGTTTTGCGGCATTTGACACACTTGCCCATTGGCTTCTCCTTGTGTAGTTGGGTCTTCAAGTCCCTTATACCGGAAAGTGCGGACATTTACCCGGGAAGGTTCTCGTGGTATCGTTACTCTACGTTGGAGGCGCAGGGTGCGATTCACGAAAAAGAAATTGGCTGCGGTCCCGAAGCCAGTGAAGATGTATCGTAGGGCTACCGAGATTCTGGCGGCAGCAAAGAAGCCTTCCGCCTTCCACGGGGTTAATAAGCCTGCGGATCTAAAAGAGATCCTCTCTACAGGTACACTCCGGCCAGAGGGCACGGGGACACATGGCAAGGGAGTGTACTTCTGGAAGCATCGTCCCCGGCAGACGTACATGAATAAGCCAACCGCTCCGGGGATCATCCTGCCGCAGAAGAAACTAGAACCTTACAAGCCTCCCATTGACCCGAACCCGAATAGAGCAGACCGTAGGCACATGCTAGTTCGCCCGGGAAACCTCAAGCTGCCCAGGCGGGCCTCTGTAAGCGCCACACCTGAGCAACTTCGGGAGTCGCTTAAGGGGATCAAAAAGCACCGGCTACGCCAGATTGATAGTGCCATCTGGCATCGGGCGGAAGCCGATATGGCAGCACGGGCCAGGGGTGGAGAATCCTTTCCTCCTACCAAGAGAGAGCTGATCCGGCTGCTGAAGCGCAAGGATAAGCCAAAGACTTTCCGGGGAGGGATGCGAGGTGGCAAAGCTGAAGAGGTTGCGGCCTTCCTTGACGATTACGATGACCAGCTCTGGCGTTAGCGCATAAGAGACTTGATTACGTTATACCGTCCCTCATCCCGTTCAGCGATGTGCACCTCTACTAGGTCGGAGCCCTTCACACCCTCCGCTTCCCGGAGCATGGTGTGCAGCGCATTCAGGGGAGGTATTCTCCCACCACCCGTAAGGAGAGGTATTGCGATCTTCGACCCGACGCCTCCCAGGGCAGCTTCCTGGAACAGGTCTTGGAGTGCGGAGCGGACTACAGCTTCGTGGTTTACCCCAGGAGCATGTGACAAAGTGCCCATAGCGCATACGTAGTCAAAGTGTGTTTCCGGGTATCCGCCAGTAATCTGGGTCCAGCGACAACCGCCGGTGAAGGGGTAGTCGAGAGGAGGAGCAAATACTTCGTCCAAGGTCTCTGCATCAATGCGCGTCAGGAATTGTCGGGCAGCACCACCAATAAGATTCGGGGCAGCACTGTCCATAGGTAAAGCAATAGTGTCCGCTTCAGTGACGTCGAGAATATCCTTGTTGTACAGGTACACTCGCATACCTACCTCCAGTGGTTGGGTTGTACACATCTTATACCTGTATGTGGGTGTTTTTACGGGTTTTCTTCTTCGTAGGAGGAGCCCATGAGTTCGGGGCCGAGGTCCATAAAGTCGGGTTGCGTGTACGCCCCCACGGACTCTATTGTTCTCTCCAGGGTGGAGATCTGCTGCTCTAGTCGGCGGACTTGCTTCTTCAGGGTGCGGGTGGTGGACCGAGAGTCGTAGAGGGAGTCTTTGAGGTCGTCCACATTCTCTCGCATCCGGCGGATATCTTTTTCGGTGGAGCGTGCTTTCTCTAGGGTTAGTTCTTTAAGTCCTCCGACTGCTGTCCGGATGCCATCGATTTTATCGGAGAGGGATTCCTTCAGGGTACGGACTTCCTTATCCACTTTAGCGTCGATCTTCTCTTCAGCATCATCTACAACTTGCCGGGTAGCGACAGTCACAGATGCATCGACTACTCCCTGGTCCATCATCGATGCTGGGTTTACGTGCGGCCAAATACCCAGCAGTACGGCAGCAATAATTCCGCCCAACTGGCCATAGGTTTTGGCTCCTTCTGCTAGCTTGTTACCTTCTTCACTCGGTGGCATTCTCAGGCTCCGGGTCGTCGAATTGTTGTAGTGCTCGTTCAAGTTGCTCAAACTGAAGCTCCATGGGATCCGGTTCGTACTCGTCGATAGGCTCTACATACTCCGGCGGATCTTCCAGGGGGAATTCTTGTCCGGGAAGGGCTAAAAGGAAAGCAATGAGTAGGAGTTTCATTGGTTATCCTCCGGGGGTAGGCTACATTGCTTTGTTAAGGGATGTCAAAAGCTTAGAGCTAAAGAAACTGGGTTTCCCCAGTTTCTTCTACACTGCACCCTACGGGGCCGAACGGGACTGAGCTATGCTGTGCGACGAACTGCGGTAGCTCTATGAAATGATAAATGAGGACCTCCCCGCCCCCGAAAGGGATGCGCGGGGAAGCAGATACTTCTAACCGATTTGGTCTGAGCCAAACGCGACTTAACGGAACATAACGGAGATGCAGCGTAACTTCACGGAACCAAACTCCACTGCAAAAGCGGATCCCCAAACCCCCGAAAGGGATACGCTTGGGGACAGATGCTTCTGTACCAATCTGTGCCGGAGGACACTCTGCGTATCTGCTCCTGGCGGTACTAGACCCGACGAGGCTCAACGATACTCCACGGTAAATGAGGATCCTCTGGTCCCCAAAGGGATACACCAGAGGATAGGTTTACTACGGCCCATACGCTGCGAAATGGTACCAAACAGTGCTCTGCGCGGAAATACGGGACTCAACTTCAACGCAAACGGATCCCCAGACCGCCGAAAGGCCCATGTCTGGGGACATTTTACCTGGAACTCCACGAAACTTATCTTCGCTGGTCTGTGCGGTACCTAGCGCATCTTTACTACGAAAAGGGCCCCACGCCCCCCGAAAGGGATACGACGTGGGGCAGCGGGACATTACGACTCCGAGCCAGTCGTAGCGACACATCGCATAACGCCAGTTTGACATCACGTTGCTATAAGTTTGTTCTCTATGAGAAGCTGACGACATCCTCAATTGGGATGACGACTTCTTCTGTTTCCTCCGCAGCTAGGCGTTCCACCTTGGTGATGTTGAACCGGCCACGTTGCATGCTGCGGCCCGGACCAAATCCGGCGAAGCGACCGACCTTATCGAGGAAGGCGATGACGTTATCGACGGTCAACTTCGTATCGTCGATCACGAGGATGATTTTGGCTTTCCAGCCGCTGGGGATGACCGGGTTGCTCTTCACGACACGGACGATGTTTGCGCCGTTACGTGAGGCTACCGTGCGGGTCCATCGGAAGTGGGGATTTGCGACCAAGCTGTCCAGGTCCTTTCCCCCGCGGAATTCCGGGAGGATCACCTGCATGGGAGAGGATACGCTGCGGTCCACTGCCTTCCCAAGTTTCTGGTCTCGGGCAGCAGCGTTCAAGGACTTCAGGACCCAGGCGATTGGGAAGTATGGGCGCTCGCCGTTATGGTACCAGCCGTGCCGCACTTCCAGGTCTGCGAGCTCCTGGAGGATCTCGATCTTCTTTTCTGGGGTAACGTCTTTCTTCTTCTGGGCCTTGTTGAGTGCAGTCTTCTTCAAGGCAACTTCGCTGATGGGGTTTGCGCTTTCGGGGTTGTCGAATACTAAGTCGGTGGTTCCTTCGATAGTCACTTGGATCGTGTGGTGCATGTTAGCCCTCCTCGGCTTGAAGCTTGGCGATTTCTCGCACATGGTTGTAATGTGCCTCTGCGTCTGAGCGTAAGTTTCGTGTTTCGAGTGAAAGGGCAGCGGTGCGGGGGACTTGCATCATCCCGTGACCGGCCTTCACTACTCTCACGATACCTGCCTCCATTTTACAGATGGCCGCTTTGATCGTGTCATCGGGGCCAAGGATCTTATATCCCTGGCCCCAATCTACGGATGGGTACTGACGAGCTTCTGCTTTGATGATTGTGGTGAAAGCGTTGCGGAACGCTACCAGGTACGTGCTCCACTTCTCGCTTTCCTCCACAGTCCATGTTTCCTCTTTTGCTGGTGGTGTAATGCCACCCCACTCAAAGAGCCGTGCTTTGTGGAGTTTGAATCCGGCCGGGCGAACTTCAGATAAGAAAATGTCCGCAGCAGCCCGGGCGGCTACGGGGGGCAAAGGGTTATCCGAGACTTTGTACATAGTTCCTCCATGTGTAGGTCTACTGTTGTTATACCCGGAAACGCGGGTGTTTTAGGTGTTACTTAGTTCTCTTCCCCGCTGGTTTCCTCGAACCGCGCAACCATGATGGGATTGACGCATATTGGTTCTAGGTCTTCCGGGGGGACTCCGAAGACTGTACGTTCCTCATGCCCGAGTGGGGAGTTATACTCTTCCACTACGTGCACAGAGAGAGCGAGTCCATGCTTCTCATTGCTTTCGGTGTACCCATTCAAGACGACTACTTGCTGCCCCGACGTTAATCCGTAGAGGTACCAGGGTGGGTATTGGAGTATAAGCTCCTGGATTTCCTTCGGGCGGGTTTTGAACCACTCCCCCGAGGTTAACCATTCTTTGAGGAGCCCGGTTATTTCGTCGGTCATCGGTCGGTACCAGGGTTTCTCTTTTAGGGCTTCGGCCCGTTGTTCCAGCAGATTGCTCATAGCGATTCCTTTTGTCTCGGGGGCATGGGTGCGCTTACTAGCCGCCACCCGTGAAGTGTCTCCACTTCCATGCTTGGGTGGACCAGCCGGTAATGGTGGTCCCAAAGATCCAACTGCAGCCCAAACCGGCCCTGTTGCACAGCCTGCACTGTGTAGTAGATGTCTGTTGTAGGTTTCCACAGAATCGCTCCGGCTACGAATTCCTCGGGGGCAAGGTCACTAACTTTTCTCATCTTCTTGCCTCTCGGTGCAGCATTCGGTAAATGCAGCATTACGGACAAAGTCGGGGAGTGGTTCTACCATTGCTGCCAGTTCCTCGACAGTAACCACTCTTCCCGCTTTAGCTGCGTATGTCTGGTCGCATATCTCTTGGAGTTCCGGGAGGGCTTCCTCAATTCGATCGTATTCTCGCTCGGTGTGGGTTTCGTCTCCTTCCTCGAAGGCCCGCGCACTGGCGATGAAGATAGTTGCGGGGTAGTAGTCGTTTTTCGGGGAGATCTCATAGTAGAATACAGGCCTCACTTTGGTGCCTCCTTGGTTATACGGTGTAGCACGGTCAGGTCTTCTTTATCGTAAACGAAGAATCCATGGTGCTCTGTGTAGATGGCGACGTACTGCTCGTCGAGGTCCTCCGCGAAGGAATACTTAAGTTTGAACTCGGTGCCTTCCTCGTGGATCATATGCACCTCTCCGGCAAACCTGGGGTCATCCGCCCGAAGGAGTCTGTCGATCTCTCGGGCTTTCGCCTTCGCTGCTGTGTAGGTCATTTCGCCTCCTGAGTCTTCATGGAGAAGGCTTCACCGAGGTTTGTTCCGAGCAATGCGACATTCGCTTCGGCTTCTTCCTTGGAGAGGTAGATATGCTCTACCGGAAAGGGCCCGTTGAGGGCGGGGTCCTCACTATCCGGGCAGTCCAGGGATAGAGAACCTGTTGTGAGGGGCAGAACGATATCTGTTCCGGCCAGGGGGACGTGAAGAACTCCTTCCTTCATGGTAAACCCCGGCGGCAGTTTTCCTTGAAATGCTTCAGCCGAGCAGACTACCTCTCCCTGCTCCTCTCGGACGACTAGCGTCCCAATCCATACATCTTTCGTTCCTGCGTTCTCTATCATGGTTTCTCCTTCCATTCATTGGCTTGCGCCGTTTCAAACTCTTCCTTGGTGATTTGGGTGTAGGGCGTCGGGTAGGGCTCGCTGCCCATTTCTCCCTCTACGCAAGCGACGGAGTAGGCCCATACATGTTCTCGGCCCATGCTCTTCAGGTAGGCAACATCTTCTGGGTGTGTGCTTTCTACATATACCCCGTAAATGGTTAGTGTTCCATAGTCCCTACGGTAGTAGCCGTCGGGCAGTACTTTATCCTCGTGGTGCATTCCTGTGGACATATTTCCTCCTGGGTGTTTACGGGTATTTCATGCGGTGGAAGCTATCGCTAAGGCGGCGGCGCAGCTTGTCTGCTCTCAGCTTCCCTTCTATGGATGTTGCTTCGTAGACGTAGGTGTTAAGGTAGAGCTGCTCTTCCTGCATGATTTTTCGCAGGCGGCGGTACCTTCTTGCTAACACGAGGTGCATTGTGCAGAGGATCCCGGCTATGACGAGCAATAATGCAGCAGAACATACCAGGTAGTGGTACGTTACTTCTTGCAGTTCAATCACGGCGTCCTCCTTTACCGGGGTAGGGTTTAACGCCCAACCTCTTCCGGCGCAGGTATACTGTTGCTGCGGAGCAGCCAATAGCGTGGGCGAGTATTGTATCTGAGGCGGTTCCGAGGAGGGAGTCAAAGTCCTCCCAGGAGAAGTTGCTCCTACTGTACGTTGCTCTTGGGATACCGAACTTTTTCCGGCGCTTACCTACCGATATCTTGGCGCATCCCATTCGCTCGGCGATCTCGACGTCGGTAAGTACTCCGAGGAGTGGGTCTACGGCGGTCCAGTCCAGTTTATCGTACCTCGGGGGCGGGGCTCGGGAGATGTTCCGCTTCTTTCGGTGTGCCGCAACGTGCTCTACCGCACACCCGAGCTGACGAGCTATTTGTCTATCGGGGAGTACTCCGAGTAGACGTTCCACGGCAGAGAAGTCCGGCGGTGGTGGACCATTCTTCTTCCGCTTTGGCGGACGGGGTATACTCATTGTATTGCGCACTTGCCGTACTCTTTCTCGGGAGCAGCCAAGGAGTTCTGCGACGTAAGTATCTGTCTCTACTCCAAGCAGACCCCTCACTGTAGACCAGGCGTGCCGCAGAGGGGAGTTTGAGTTCTTACGTCCTTTGTTTCCTCGGGGTAACCCTTTGCGCAGCCTAATTCTACGAACGACATGTGGTTTGAGGTTATACGCTCTACTGATGTAGGCATCTGTGTAGACGCCAAGGAGTTCCTGCCAGGGTTCTGTCGTTTCTTGCATGTTTTTCCTTATGCTGGTGATACACCTCCTGCGGCTCGGAGCTCACTATAGAAAGCCCGGAGGGCGTTGGTTGGCATCAACCTTCGTCCGCAGGGTGTGCAGGTAACAAGAAGAGGCGCTTTCTCTGTGCCGGGTCTAACAGTCACGTTTCTTTTTGTGCCGCAGCGGCAGCGATGTTTCATAAATTCTCCTGTGGGCAGTTTCTTTGTTCTTATACCAGCATCCAACCTTTATTAGGGACTAATATAGTGGACATCTTCTGTTTCAGTCTAGTAAGCTTGCGGGGAGTTGGAGGAAGCAATGGCTAGACGCTCAGCGCTTAAAGATGCCTTGGCAGGAGTAGATCCTACAGGCACTTACACATTCCGGTATGGTATTGATGACGCAGGGAAATCTGCGGCACACCAGAAGCGTAGACGGCGGATGGGTGTTGCTGGAGGTATTGTGGGTGGGACTCTTGCAGTTCCTTCTGCGATTTCCGGGGCCATTGGTGCGGGTAAAGCTGTAATGCAGGCTCCAAAGGATGGTCTCCGTGCTGCTGGTCGCACAATTGCCAGGGACTTCAAACGCCCCTTGATGGACCCTTACAGAGCCTTCATGGCTAACCGTTCGCTCAAACGATCGATGGCAGGTAAGCAGCCCCGGGAAAAGGATATCAAGCGGGTGTTGTCTTTTGCGCAGAACGTACAGAAGGACCTCCCGAAAGGAATGTCCCTATCAGGTCCACTGAGGAGAGCCGGAGGCGATGCGCATGCCGCAGCGGTAAACCTTAAGTCTAAAGCAACAGCTGCGCAGGAAGTTGCACGGAAGGCGAGTGAGGCAGCTGAGAAAGTTAAGGCTAGAGTGCAGCGGTCGCCGAGTGCCCAACGGGTAGTAGACTTCGCCAAGAAGGTGAAGGGGAATCTCCCTGAGGGAGCGAAGCTGCCAGGTCCGGTACAGAAAGCTGGGCAAAAGGCGCAGGAAGCAATGAGGAAGATCAAGGCTCAAGTAGAGGCTGCGCGGAAAGCTGGGCAGAAGGCGAACGAGGTAGCTGGGAAAGTTAGTGCTATGCCAACTACCCCCAGAGGAGCGGTCCAGCAATTCCTAAACCCCCGGAATGCTAGTACTATAGGAAAATCCTCGAAAGCAGTGTCTGCTCTACTTCGCCGGGGGCTTATCCCTCTCGGTTTGGCTGGAGCGCTTACAGGCACGAGTTCTTACCTGCAGCATAAAAGCGGCGTGGACATCGGCAAGAAGCTTACGTCTAAGCAGCGCCACCTCATCAGTCAGGGCAAATAGCTAAAAAAGGGCCCGAAGGCCCAGGGTACTACTCTGTGCAATTGGGGCAGTCTACTTCCCGACCTTCGGGGTCGGTGTAGCCGCATTCTTTGCAGGGCATGATTTCTCCTCCTGTTACGTAGTTGTACAAAGCAGCCGCCACTTGGCCACGTTCTGCATCGTTATCGAGGCACATTCCATCGTGTGCCTCGAGAATCTCGAGAATCTCGGCGTACTCAAGCATGGTACTCCTGTAGGGGGTTTACTGTGAGGCGGGGACATCGGCCGGAGCTACAACTTCCGGCTTTACTTCGGGGGCTGTATCTGCGGGTGCAACAACTTCTTCTTTAGCTTCTGCCTTTGCTTCCGCCGGGGCATCCTTCAAGGCCGGGGTATCTTCTGCGGCGGGAAGGTCTGCGGGTGCAGGAGCGTCCTTAATTGCGGGAGCGTCTACCGGTGCCTGGTCCTTCACGGCGTCTGCTTCAGTGACGTCCGTAGTGGCATCGGGGTTAGCTTTATCCTTCTGGCAGGCGGAAGGGATCAAAAACAAGATTGCGATTAGACAAAGAATGGCTACTTTCATGTGGTTCCTCCACGTGTGGTTAACTTGCCGAAGTATATCAGAGGCAAGTACCGGAAGCAATGGGTGCCAGTCTACTCTTCTTATACCTGAGTATTTCTCAATGATTACAAGGACTTCTAGTCGACCTCAAACCCACATACCTTGCAGTACCCATCACCAGCATCCACGCAAGTTGGCTTTCCATCCTCGTCTTCCTCCGGGAATACCCATTCGCATTGGTTCCGGAGTTCCTTCCGTTCTTCACCTTCGTCGGTGTAGAAGTACCGCACCAGAGCTGCCAGAGCGCAGAGAGCTTCGGGTAGCGTAGCTGCCCCACAATCCAGCAGTAGGTCGTGGGAGTGCATGTAACGATTCCACTGGTTCCACCCTTCTTCCGGGGCTATGGCGTCATCTTCGGTGGAGAGGTCGTAGTAGCCCCCTGCCTCTATCCATACGCGGAAGGCGGTGCAAGGAATGGCATCTTCTTCGATGGTTTCGTTCTTGGGGTTGACGTATACAAACTCAAGGTTCACGCAGTCATAGAAGCTACCACCTGCCCGCACAGTTTCTGTGGGCCAGGTATCCAGCCGTATCTTCTCCAAGATCCCGGTGACTCCGTGCTCCATGGTATCCCCGTCCTTGACGATCGGCAGCTGGATGTCATGTTGCCACAGCGGGTGATCCATCAACCACTCAATTTCCCGTTTAATCTCGGCGGGATCGGTGGGGTTGTCTTTTACATCTCGGTGGCGCTTCATCGTTCTCTCCTAGTTCAATGTTTCGGGATCAGGGGGGTCATACTGTTCCAGGTCTTCAGGAGTTTCCGGGGTTGGTGGTTCCCCGGGACCATTATCGGAGGCGAGACCATATTCCTCCTGAATACGTTTTACTGCTTGGACGAGCGTATCCACCAGTTGTTTCCCGGAAGCCATAATCAAGCATCGTTCTCCGTGGTCAGCACCGATCAGGGCGATTCCGTCGTGGTCTCCGAGTATGCGGTCTTCTAGTTCCGGAAGTGTGAATTTTGAGAGGTCTTCTCCTTTCTTTAACTTTTTGGGAAGCATCCTTCCTCCTGTGCAATTTGTTGTAATATTGCTGCTTCCGCAGTGTCGAGTTGCGGGAGGGATTCCCGCACGATACGCCAAGCTGGTGTTACATGCGCATGGTTTCCGGGTTGCTTCTGGGCTTTGAGGAGGTAGTGTTCTGCCAGGCACGTGCGGCAGGTAGCATGGTTGCTCGGGCCCGCTCCCTCGCAACCTTTCTCCTCTTGTATGCATATGGGTAGGGCCAGGCAGCGCATTTCTTTTCTATTTTCTATTGCTACTACCTGGGCGAGGGCGAGTAATGCGGTCTTGTAGGTGTTGGTTAGAGATGCCTTTGGTGCTGGAGGTTCTACCGTAGGTTCGGTCACTCCCAAGATTTTGCACATGCGTTGTCGTGTTTTCATCGGTAGCTCCTAGTCTCCTATGGCTTTCCGGAGAATGTCGTTGGTTTCTGCTTCGATTTGCCGTATCCGTTCCTTGGATACCCCAAACTTTTTGCTGAGGACCTGCAGGGTGCTCTTCTCCGGGCGTAGGCGAAGGTCAAAGAGTGCTTTGCTCCTCGCCGGGAGGTTCTCCGCGGCATCGACCACTTTGTACAAAGCCTCCCGGGAGATCGCCTGCTTTTCCCCGGCAGTGCCCCAGTGACCTGTGGCAGTCTTGCCGTCGAGCTTTCCGCCCATTTCGGTATATAGCGCTTTCTCGAAGAGCTCCTGCCCTTTGCGTCCTTTCTTGTTCATCACACCTCCACCAACCCAGCTGGCGTAAGCATGGAACCTAGCAGTGCTGCTGCGCCCCGGGTCAAACTTGCTGAGGGCGCTGAAGGCAGTGAGAAGCAAGTCGGCGAAGCAATCGTCTGGTGTAGTGTCGACATGCTTGTGGTAAGAAAGTGCTACTTGGTAGAGGCTCTTTGCTGCACTGCAGACTAGCTGCTCTCCTGCTCCGGCGTCGCCGTCGTGGTAGCGCTCAAGGAGACCTTTTTCCTGCGCATGGGTTATTGGTGGGTACTTTCGCACTAGGCTGGTTACGTATTCGCTCACTTGCATTCTCCGGTAGTGGGCTGCCTTTCGAGCAGCTGAGTATACACACTTCTATTGCGGGTCGGGTAGGGTGCTGGTCCAGGGATTTGAACCCTAGTATGCGGTTGCACTTAACCGCACTTCCACCAAGGAGTGCCAGCACAGCCCCCGGTGGGGGCCATCTTGGTATTGGGCAATTGCGCTACAGACCAAGTGCGCAGCGTCGGAGCGGGGGGCAAGAGCAGAGAACTCAAGCAGGAGGCACGCAGAAAACTCCTGCGGAGTAGCGTCCAGACAGTAAAGACGCTTTGCCCAACCTGACCGCATTGCCTACAACGTGTTTCACTCGGGAAGCAGCAAACCGAGTGAAACCATGATGCCTGAGAAGTATACGTTACACTGGTTCTGGTTGCACCAGGTAGTTTTCGGAGCAGAGACTGCACAGGGCAGACCATCCCGGGATTCGGTGGATCTCTGGGCTATCGGGTGCTTTCCACCAAGCGTCATTCATAATGGTCAAAAGCATCGAAGAGTCATGTCTGCCGATAGCATTCCCGAAAGAG
>Ga0080013_1005668_pt1 | contig 11486 bp, 12 predicted proteins | sample ETNvirenome_6_85_FD_69236 | JGI IMG/M metagenome (GOLD analysis project Ga0080013, IMG submission 69236) | Marine viral communities from the Pacific Ocean - ETNP_6_85 (SPADES assembly) (version 2) | ecosystem: Environmental > Aquatic > Marine > Oceanic | place: Pacific Ocean | collected 2013-06-19
GCAGCTAAGCTACTTCCAGCATCTTGTGAGAAATCATTAGGGTTTAGACCCATTAATGATTCTAATATTTCATTGGGAATTTCTTCACCTTTTTGTAGGTATCTTGCAGCAGCCTCTAGTTTATCCATTACTTGTTTATCAGACATGCCATCACTCCTAGATTCAATACCATGTCCAAATCGATCTCTCACCCCCTCCCTGAATGACCGATCTATGTCTGACGCTGTTCCCGCCATACTTCCTAATGCGGCCCCTCCTAATGCAGCGCCTCCGATTTGAAATGCTCTAGGGTTTTTAGCATACATCTCTCCAGCCCTTTTTGCGCCGTATGATCCAATGTTTTTGGCGCTATACGCGCCTCCGTAATTTGCAGCCCTGCTTCCGTAACTTGCAGCTTTGCTTGCAACACCTCTTCCAAGTTTACCTGCTTTGCTTAATAACATCATTAATTGTGGCATCATAACTTTATCCCTTTATTGTATTATTTCCCATGTTGCATTTCTCTTAATGTCTGGTGCAGTTCTTCAGGTGGTGGTGCTCCTTCTTTCTGAGATGCAGCCGTAAGTATTTCTTTGTACACATCTACCCATTCTTCGTTCCACGAAGATTCAGGAACATGAGATGGTTTTTGACTTTTAAAATCCTCATAGGATGTATTGATCATGTTTTTTAAATACTCATAGTCTTTTCTAGAATCCCATTTGCCGCTTCTAAATTTATCAAAGCTTTCTGTCCCATGTCCAAATCTATCTTTAGCCATTATTCTTTTCCTTTACTATACTGACCCTTAGACTTTAAGTATTTATACAATAATACAGGTGCTAATAATGCTATTAAATAACTCGGTATACCTTTATATGGAGCTAAAGATTTAAGAAATCCTAACTTATTACCACTTTTAGATGCTGCATCCATTAACAACTTTCTCCCCTTAGCAGATGCATCCATTTCATGTATGAAGTTAGGTGCGGACAAGGCTGTCCCAATACCTGCAAAGGCTTTAGCTGATTTTTCATCATCTGCTATCATTAAAGGTAACATAGTAAGTCCAAACATATTAGCCACTCTACTATAATTAGCCATTTTATTAAGCCTTGGAGTTCCACCTTTACCGTATTGCTGAGCATGACCCATTTCATGAGCAAGCGTTCCAGGGTTTGTTCCTGTACCCCTTTGAGCTGTTGCCACTGTGTTGGTCTGTGGCTGATAATGAGCCCCTTTTGCTGGATTTATTAAAGGTTCAAATGGACTAGCAGAAGTATTAATACTTGTAAAGTTAAGTCCTGGACGTGCCATTTTTTTAAGTTCTTTTACCATAGCAGTGTACGCTGGTCTTCTTGTGTCCATTTGAGTCGCAAGTATAACTCCTGCTTGACCACCCATCATAGCAATTTGAGGAACCATGCTATGTAAAGATCTTGACATAAATGTTCCGCCATCATTAACTCCATGTCCAAATCTATCCTTAGCCACTATTGTGCTGCTCCTGTAAGAGTGCTTAAACCAAATTGATATTGAGCTTGAAGTGCTTGCATTTCCTGCATCATGGCACTATGCTCTCCGCCTATCATTTGTAGGTTACTTGTAAAGGCTGTTACTTCTTTCTGAATGTCTCCTTGATAAACTTGTATTTGTGCACCATATCTTTGTATATCCTGTGATTCTGCAGCTGACACAAGCTGAGCGTCTTGAGCAGCTTTAGCTATGTAAGCTTGATATACTGTGTTCACTTCATTAAACTCGTTTAGCGCATGCTGTATAATTGCTGATATCTCTTGTATTTTAGCCATTGCCAGCTCAACATCTTCTTCAGTATCTATAAGAGTGGCTAGTTGAGCAAACTCAGCAGCTGCTACATTAACATCATATTGAGGTGCTGTCCAATTTGTAGTATCTATTTCTGGTATAGTAATACCAGGAACATCAGGTGGGTTAGCTTGGATAGCGAGAGCATCAGGGAAATCTGCACGTTTATCAATTAATTGGAGCATACGCAGTCTAACAGCAGCCCCTAATACTATTAATGGCTCCATTTCTTCAATTACTACATCACTGTTAGCGTAGTCCTGATAATCATCATCATATGCAATTCTGGGATACTGAATAGTATAAAGATCACCCCCACCTGGTATTACACGTCCTATGTCATCATATATGTAAAATACAGGACTTTTAGTGGTTGCCTTAAATAGGGAGTTATTATCCTCGTATCTTGCTCTAGATTTTGCATGTACCTGACGTGCTTCATAGCCATCTTTATCCGCATACATTATCTTACTAGAACCTCCCAGAGCAATGCCATCACCATCTGGGTCTGTTATTTTATCAGTCATTGACTCTAAAAGTATCGGAGGAAGTATATTTATAATTTCTCTCGCAATGTCTTTTAAAGTGTTATTTATTGCGTTTGTATCGCTAAGGCTACCTATGAGATCCTCTATACGTGTTTGATATGTAACTGCTAGTGCCATACTAATCTTTCCTTAATTTAAAAGCAGGTTTGAGGCAGGCCATATTAAGACCTGCCTCATAGTCTGCTATTTATTCACTAGTTAATGCAGTTATTGCAGCAAGGTCCATGTCCCATTGCTTTATTAACCATTTTGAACCATCGCAAATTAAATTGCAACGAGAACCAGCTTTAGATGCATCGGCAAAGCCTCTGCTAGCGCCTGATGTTGCATAGGCACTTGATCCATCTGTGTTATCGCATATAGTTCCTATTATATTAGTATCAGAAGTAACTAATACTTCTGTTGCAGCGTTGCTGGCTGCTCCCAATACAATAAAGGTTTCAAAGCCTATACTAGTTGCTGTTGCTGGCAATGTAACTGTTATATTACCTGCCGCACTTCCATCAACTACTATAGATTTTCCATGGTCTGCTGTTGTTAAAGTAACATCAGCTGTCACTGCTTTTATAGCTGCACTTGTTCCGCCAAAATAAGGTCTAGCCATGATTTAGCCTCCTTATGCTGTGACTTTCATCAAGTTATGCGATTCGATAAGCGAGATTCCGATGCCTTCATCAGAGAAATACTGATCTTTGACACCATCATATGCGTTATCACTCTTCACATTAGCCTGGAACATGGGTGAACGGTACTGAGCATGGAACATGTTACCATCTTCGATAACCAACATGTAGCCATTGTAAGGGCCTCTTAACGCAGGCGTTGGTATTAACTGGAGTACGCCATGAGGTGTTTCTAAGACTTTATAGTTAAAGCCTAGTGAATCACGTTTCATGTCGCCCAGATTAACTGTCCAGCCTGAATTACCAGCCATACCCTCAGAACCAGCCATTTTCGACCAGTAGCTTAATGCACCAGATCCGCAGAAGGCACGTTTTACTCCAGAATCTGGAACATACTGGAATACCTTCTCCATGTCATCTACGAAATCACTATAGGAGTATGAAGCTTCTGAGATAGTAAATACTGATTGATCATCACCAGAAGAAGCACCGTATTTATTTAGTGCTGATACCATACCATATGTAGTCCGTACTTTCTTACCGCCACCGTCTGTGGAACCGTCATCACCAAAAGTCTCTCCAGATTGATCTAGATTGGTTCCGCCTCTTCTTTGGCCGAACAAAAATGCACGTTCTTTCTGCATTTTGTGTTCCATGCTTTTCTGTGAACGAAGACGAGCAAGTTCTGAGCTTTCTCCTCTGAGAGAAGCCTGTAACAGCGTACCAGTAATTTCAAGAGGTGTCTTGAAAATCTGAGTCGAGTTATAGACAACCTGCAGTTCGTCAGCCCACGCTTCAGGCGCTTCTGTTCCTTCGCCGTGTGCGTTACCTATCACTACTAACCAGTCATGTGCTGCTATATCAAAATCAGTACCTGATAAGTTACAGATCTCGAAATCGGAATTAGAGCCTTCTCTTATCAGTACGCTACCTTTTGAACTTGTGCCAGTAATATCACCACCCCCAGCACCATTCCAGACAGCACCTGATGCCCATACCTCACAAATAAGTCCAGCCCATGAGCTGTACTCTGTTGTGTTTAAACCATCACCACCTTCAAGGCCGATTGTTGCTTCTACTGCTGGGAGATCTTGTGCTGTCCCATTAGCTAGTAAGTCGGTAACCGTCCCCGATAGCTGGATTTTCTGGACTACCCAAGGATTACGATGCTCAAACATCTTAAAAATAGGATCATTTAAGCTTCTTGTCTCTCTATTAGATAATACAGTTGTAAAAGGAGCTACATCTGTCCACAACTCTTTTACAACCTGTGGATCAATGTAGAAGTCACGCCTGTCCAGGTATAATATACCAGTCGAGCCTCCTGTACCTAGGGTTTTAACAGCCATTGCTAATCCCTCCTATTCTATCGTTTATAATTTAGTAACCCATCGTTGAAGAGATCTTCCGCAGATTTAGGAGACGGAGACTGTCCAGTTTGAACAGCTGCAGGTGTGGGCGCCTTTAGACGCTCCTGCTGATCCATCATCTGACGTTTTCTATCTTCGGTCTTTCTTTGGGTGGGAGCCCCCTTTAAAGATTTATAAACGCGATACATGTTTTCTGGTGTTACCTCAGCGGGATTTGATAGCCATTGAACGAATTCATTGGCCTCACTCTGAGTAGCACCAAAAGACTGAGCAGAGGTTCTTGCAGTAGAAATAATAGCATCAGTACGCTGCTGTTGAGCTTGCATACGATATGCGTTCTCTCGCTGAACATCCGCATGTTCAAGAGCGGCTATTTTATCAACAAGATAACCCTGCATGTTTGCGTTATACTTAAAGGACTCACTTTCGGGGTCACTATATGCGTCTACCTCGTTATAATTTGACGGTTTAGTAGGCTGTGTTGGCATCTTCGATAGGTCTTCAGGGTTCATTTGTTGATTACCCTGAGGTTGTCTATTGGAGAATGATTGCGATTGCCCTGTAACACGCTGTTCCAACATATCCATAATATCTGGATTTTGTTGAAGGGCATGTTCTAATGGTGCCATTGTATTTTCATAAAATGACACCTGTCTTTGCAAATCGCTTTTCTCATTCGACAGCTTATCATGCTTACTTTGCCAAAATTCATGTCGACGAGGATCGTCTTTAGGCTGGGAATCGTCGCCTATTTGCGGTTCTAGTTCATCACCCGCAGCAATAGACTCTTCCGTGATCGTACCAAAGCCCCCTGTAACATCGAATTCATCAATGCTCTCAGCCTGGATATCTATACCTTCAGTAGGTATCTGTGTATCTTCTATTGGGAACTCAGCGGCATCACGTGTCTCTAATTGTGCATCCATTTTACTCTCCTTGGTTATTTGTAGTTACTACCACAGCAACAACCTTTCACTAATAATTTTTACCTTCATAATTGTACCTACCTTCTAGGTAATCTCTAGCCCTGCCAAATAACCTCTTTTTTCGGCCTCCCTGAAATAGACCCTTATCATCTCTCCACCTGTCTCTAAAAGCCTGTGGTGCAGCTGATACTTGTTCTATTTCCTCTGGTAAAAGACCCTGATTATTTGGTCGTCTAGGATCCATACTACTAGCTATATCTGGCATACGGCTTAATGCACGTATTCTAGCTGCAGCCCTATTCTCAGCAGCTTCCCGAACTTTTAATTCTCTTCTACTAGACGCACGATTTCTTGTATCTTCCATTTCGGCTTGTCTTTGTACACGACGCTGATCGCTAATAGCTTGTCTTTCTGAGAGCCTATCCCTACTAGCCCCTCTTCTATCTGTTGCTCTTTGTCTACTAGCCTCTCTTCTATCTAATGCTCTTTGTCTTGCAGCTAATCTAGGATCCATGTCCCACTCATCCATATCTGGATTATCAATAAGATTCTGAGCCTGTCTTTGTCTCACCAGTGCATCATAATCAAAAGGAGCTATATCCTCAGTCGAAGTTATGTTTCCAGCTATCCCCCTTGAATATGGCGGGGGATTAAGCATTAAAGAATTATAATCCATAGATGGATCAGATCCTCTCATGCCTGGAGCATTAAACCCTGTTTCATAATAAGGGTCACTTTGTTCTTGGGATTTCTTTGCCATTAACGCTAATAGTGGGTTCATAGTGGTGTTATCCTTTTGGCTTCTTTCTCAGCAGCTTTAGTTTCTTCCTTTAGCTTTTTTAGCTCATCTCCAGCCCTAGACTGGAATAAAGTTGCGGTCATTTCCGCTTTTGCCTCAGCCTTGGCCAGCTTCTTTTCAAATTCTTTTACTTCTACACGTTTCTTATCGTGCAAACTTTCTCGTTGAGCAGTCTGTAAATCTCCTTTTAGCTTCTTTATCTCTTCGCTTGCCTGCTGTAGTTGTCCCTGTAGCTGCATGATCATATCCTTGCGTTTAAGGACACCCTCAACGTCAGCTACATCTGTTTGTTTTAGTACCTCTATCTGATCAATAATACCTGTCTGATATAGCTGCATGTAATATTCAAACCTTGCCCAACGATTAGATGGTAATGTTGATCCTGTAATGACTATTACATCGTATTTACCAGTAGTAACGTCATTAATCTTTTCTATAACTTCACCTGTAAGCTGATCGTGAAGATTATAGTTTATAGAAATTTCTGAGGGAGCCATGTTAGGATTTATAAGGCGTACTATCTTCGTCTCTGTATAATAGGTCTGAATCATTTGAACTATTACCTTAGCTAGCTGGTTTACTCCGTCTTCGATATCATCACGCTTAGATTTAATACGACGCTGCCCATATTCATCGAGGGCAATAGTGCCCTTATAGGTTTGAGGAGCTCCTTCTGCTTGCCCTTGCATCATAGCATATATACCAAGAATTCGTTCAACATCTGCCTTTGCATCTGCCTCATTCTTATAAAGTTCATTAGGGAGGGGAACAGGGCCTGCTACGATAGGTTGGCCAAGTTCTGGATCAAATTCGATGACAGCAGTACCCGCTCTAGCCCATTCTTCTTCCAATCTTTGTTTATCCATGGATCCTCTAGGTATAAGAAGCTTAACATTCGTAGAACTAGACGCATGTGCTACAATAAGAGAACGTATTTTATTAATATATTCTTGTAGTCCCCTGACTATACGAACATCGCTTTGCGGATAGGGATTTCTATGGAAACCATTCATAAGCGTAACTATTGGATATGTATCAACAGGAAGTTCATGTTCATATAGACGCTCATCGCCAACACACAGCATGTGTACTATCCTATTGAGCAGTACATTATTGCAGACGATCTCCTTGCGTTTTTCGAGCAGTTTCTTAGTGATCCCCTGTATAGAAACAGTTGTTTGACCATTTGGATCCTCACCAGGTAATGTTAACTGTTGTCCAGATGCTTCGTCCATTTCAGTATGAAATACCATACCCATAGAGTCATAAATACCTAAAAGGTTTGCTACTTGATTCTTTTCAGTAACAATCTCTTCTTTCCCATCAGGAGTAGTGACAATAAAGGCGGGCTCTTCTAAATAAGCCTCATATTGTCTATCTGTAAGTATTTTCTCTTCATTGCTATATGGATCATAGCAATGCCAGAGAGGTTTTCTAATTTTAGTATATCTATCCATAACCTCTAATTCTACGTCATTATCAGCAACACGCTGTCTTTGAGAGATATCCTGTGGTGATAACTGTTCATCAAAGAGCCCAAACCGCGAGGTAGAGGAGCCAGCTATATAACTAGTCTCTTGGGCTCTATCTATGATGTCTGCATAATCTGGATAAAGATTCTTAAGCTGGGAACGCATTATACGTTTAGCTACAATCATATGTGTAGAATCACTTGCGAAAGGACTTTTACAGCTAGGATCTAGATATAGATCAAAAGGATTAATAGAACGTAGGAATATTTCACCCTTACCAAAATCTTCATGAGGATCGTAATAAGCCATTAGAGCCCCCATGCCTTTGACATAATAATCGTCTATTGCCTGCTTTAATTCCATATTACCGCTAGAGTTGTCCCAAATATAGGTCATAAGGTCAGAAAAGGCCTTCGCAGTCTTAATATCGGAATTTTCACGTGCAGTGGCCTGGAAACGCGGTTTATTCGCAGTTAGAAGGGCTTTTGCCTGCTCTACTGCTGGAAGGATAACATTGACTACTACAGGCTCTTGATTGCGGTCTCTAAGAGAATTAACCTGTTTAGTAGACCATTGCTTGCCAGCACGAAATTCATTATCCTCCGAAGCCTGTTTAAACCACGCAGAACGAGCCGAAGAGTATTCCTGTAGTAAATCTTGTGTTAATTGTACGGATGGGTCTTTAGCTGGCATAACACTCCATATAATTAAGGTTCATGAACGTGCAATTTTACGCATAAATATTGATAAAGTTTCATGCAATGAGCCAATCTGAAGTACGTTCCTTCTTTTTACGGATAATTTTGACCTTTTCCTCAGATATTTCGGTGTGATAGGGAGAATAGACATTTTTAGTAGCATAGTACAGACCATCTAGTAAATCGTCATTTCTACCTCTGGGATACAATAAGAGCTCATCTTTTAGCTCCTGCATGTCTTTTTGTATATATAGCTTCTTCTGAGCCATAAACGGCTGCATGGTTTCTAATCTGTAGCTTTTTGCGGTCCTAGGTCGCTCCTTAATTTCCAATCCTGGTATAAACAGCCCTTCTTCATCGCATCGTCTTCTCAGATATTCCCTAAGCATCTCCTGATAGCCAACTGATTCGATCCTAGTCTTCTGAGGTTTATAGGTATTGTAGTAATCTATGATGGATTCCGCTAAATCTAGGGGAGTAGCACGTTTACGGTAGTAAGGCAAAACATACCTATTGTTACTATTATCGATAGCTACAGCGACTATTGTCGAATAATCTGCTGTTCTACGAGTAGATGAGGCTGGATCTACACCCATAAAGACATTAACAGGCCTATCCTCATCGTCAGCAAACCTCATGAATGCCTTATTCTCAGCATCCAGGAAGAATTCAGCATCATAGTACTGAAGATACTCTTCCTTGAAGAGCTGATCCTCATCACCTACTATCTGACATAGGTATTCTCTATAAAAGACAGACACACGATTAATAGAGGCTAATTCATCTTTCTTCTTTTTTAGCTTCTCTATTGGGTGCCATTCTTCCCATAATGCAATCCCTTTGTCAAGATCAGGGGCAAAATGCATATTAGTCCATCCATTCATCTCTTTAAGAGTTTCAACCATACATCTCTGATGCTGGGGAGTTCCAATAATAGCTATTCTTCCTTTAGAAGGGTCTAAAGATGGAACTGCTGACTGTAAGAGCCACCTAAGATTCTGTTCCATCGCTTCTGCAGTCTTAGTGTTGTTCTCATCTTCAGGATCGTCTACGATAATTAAGGTAGGACGCTGGTTACCGACCTTTATTCCCCTTAATTGCTGTCCTGTACCCTTACAGACAATAACTGAGCCATCCTTTAGCTCTACTTCAGCTCTAGTCCATATCTTTGCTGAATGCATTCCCCAATAGCCAAAGAGAGACCTGAACTCCTTAGAATAGTCAAATGTGTCTTTTATTGTTCCTAGAAGTTTTACAGCGTGGTCTTGTGTTCTACTGACAAGAACTATAAGTTTTTTCCCTTTATCGAATAGCAGATGATAAAGTGGGAATATCCCCCCAACGATGGAGCTTTTCGCATGACCCCTAGGAGCTATGATATTTACCTGACCGTTACTCTTATCCATAAGAACATCGGCTATTTCATAGTGAAATTTCGGAGAAGGAGCTACAAACATGTTAGGCACTGCGATCCTACCAAAAAGCACCATGTCGTTCTCTAGTTTCTGTAGAATAGCTCTTTTATCTTCTTCCATGTCATCTTGAATAATACGATTATAAGTGTCTTAAAGTCTGGTTCGAGGTAAATAAGGTACTTAACCATCTTCCACCAGCTGGCATCGGGGCCTGGATAACGCATTTTAGTAGTCATCCAATGTTGAAGAAGCCTGAACACCGTCAATTCGTGATAATGCGCTTTCTGCCAGCCTATTTAGCCAGAAAGGAAGGTTTTCATCAGAAGTTGCAATCCTTTCTAATGCAGAAAGTGCTATTTCTAACTGTGCAAGAGCTATTGACAACGTATCGGTACCGTTATATAATGCGTCAAGGTTGTCTTGGCTCATTCTGCTCGACTCGCTGTCCAAGTTTTAGCTTATTCTCCTCTGTCGCTATTTTATCGGCTATCTGTCTAGTCATATCGATCTCAATAGTATCGGTAATGACTTTCTTAGAGGGTTTCATCTCTAATAGATCCATAAAATTTTCGGTAGCTCGAAGAATACCGCTCACATCGCCTTTTCCCCTAGCAATGTCTATTGCCTCTAAGACAGTTTTGATCACATAGTCCTGATTAACGCCATTCTTTGATAAAACTTCCTTTAGCTTCTCTTCTACCATTTCCATTATTCGCTCCTCCTTGAATAATCTCCTTACAGTGGCTTTTGGTATTAACTGATCAGGTCTGTATATACGGCCTAAAAGATCCCAATCTATCTGATTGTTACTCAAAAGCTGTGTTACATACGCCATTACAGTGGTTTTGGTGCGTGTCTTGTTCGCCTCCTGCTCAGCCCAGTCACGAGGTTTTATGTAACAATATCTGTGTGCAGCCCTGTTCGGCTCAAACAGCAGCTTTGAAGAACCAGGATACCACTGTACTCCATAACAGGTCTTTATAATAATTCTTACCCTGTTTCTCTTGTCTTTGTGCTCCTTTCTAAAGAGACATTCTCCTACATATCCATCATCAGAAAGAGCCATTTCCCCAGGATTCGCCTTGCTCCAATGCTTATAGGCAATTCCTTGCTCGTCTGCTTCATCTTTAGTGTAAACAGTCCAAGTACCAGTGAACTTACCCCGAGGTCTCTGAATTGTCTCCATTACATACTATGTATAATACTATACTTATTAAGATACACCTCTACGTATATCGCATATGTATTCATAATACTATAACACTATATATAATACTATTCTTAATCCATACTCTCCACTTTGGGTTTGTTTAAGATACCCTCTATAATCCTTACAGCTATCTTATGCTCTGCCTCATATATGTCGTTGTCGCCATGTATTTCAGATATAATTTTATTAAAATCTTCTAAAGGCATGGATCTTAACACCCATGTGTTTAATAAAGGATCATATATTTCATACTCTACTTTACTCATGCTCAAGTTTAACTTTAACTCGCTATACTTTGCAATACTTTTGTACAGGTACTAGATTCTGAAAATATATCAAGAATGGGAGTGTGAGGTTAAACAAGAACCTACCCCCATTCAATTAGGGGGTTCGATGTCTTATTAGGTTGAAACCGTTCGTTGAGTTTGCATTACGTTGATGACTGCGTCATCAGGCTACGCCCCCGCCCATGACCACCAGCTCGCCAGCCCCTCGCCTGCGGCGAGCCCCTGTCAGGAGGGTGGGTAAAGCAGACCCCTTATGGATGGTGTCATCTACTGGTATACATAACCGTAAGCGTCCTCAGGCACGCGTGAATCCATACGTTTAGTACATCGTA
>Ga0080013_1005669_pt1 | contig 11485 bp, 10 predicted proteins | sample ETNvirenome_6_85_FD_69236 | JGI IMG/M metagenome (GOLD analysis project Ga0080013, IMG submission 69236) | Marine viral communities from the Pacific Ocean - ETNP_6_85 (SPADES assembly) (version 2) | ecosystem: Environmental > Aquatic > Marine > Oceanic | place: Pacific Ocean | collected 2013-06-19
GCGGAAATCCTAAAATTCTGTGATAACTTAGACAACGAGGTAAAACAATTAAAATACGAACTTGCAAAACTTGTATGGTATATGCGAGGCGGTGTTACCTGGTCTGAAATATTAGAGTGTTCTGTAGAAGAGCGTGAAGTATTTTCAAAACTTATCAAAGAAAACTTAGAGACAACTAAGAAATCCGGACAACCATTCTTTTAATTCATGTAATCAGCGGTCTGCTGTTTTACTAATTGATCACGTGCTATATGTTGTACACCGGCGTCAGAAAGATCAGACGCTAGTTGTGGTAAATTTGCTTCACCACCTGCTCCACCACCTGTACCTGCTCCACCACCTTGTAATTGTGATTTAACTTCTCCACCAACACCTGTTTTTGTAATTGCGTTTGCTAGATTGCTTACAGTTTTATCTGTGCCTGCTGTTGGTGTTGTTGTTGGTGTTGCTGTCGGTGTTGTTGGTGTTGCTGTTGGTTCTGCTGTTGGTGTTGGTGTTGTTGGTGTTGCTGTTGGTTCTGCTGTTGGTTCTGCTCCTGGAGTATCTGATGGAACTGCTTCTGCATCTTCTGGCTCCGTAGCATTAGAAGTTAATTGTTTTCCTACATCTCTTTTTGCTACTCTACCAGTTTTATCATTAATCCATTGTCCACCTTTCCAAGTGTAAGGATCTCCGTCGGGACCATCTGCTTTAGTTCCTTTTTCAAGTTTGTTTGCTGTTTGTTGTGAAGCCTTTGCACCGGGTGTTTCTTCAGCATCAGCACCTGGTTGTTTTTCTGTTGGTTCTTCACCTGGTGTTGCTGTTGGTTCTGCACCTGCTTCTGGTTCTGCACCTGCTTCTGGTTCTGCATCAGTAGTTGTCTTTGTTACTGGTAAATCAACTTTAGCACCTGTTCCAATTGCCGCTATATCATCATTACTTAATCCTGCATTAGCTAATACATTAACAACAGATCCTGTATCTGTTGGTGAGCCCATTTTTTTCCAATCTTTAGTAAGTTTGTTAGCTGTAACTTTATTTCCTACATCTTTCATACCTTGTTTAACACCAGAAGCGGCACTTGAAGCGGCTCCTGCCACGGCTTTACCTGCCGATGTTGCCGCGCCTTTGGCGGCTGAGCCAACTTTACTTGCAACATTACCTAAGCCTCTTTTTGCTTTAGCGGCTAGTGTGTTAGGATTATCTAATGGTAATTCTTGTTGTGCACCTTTTTGCTTACTAGGATCTGCATACTTAGGATCATCCATCCATAAGTTATCAGGACCAACCTCTGCTAATTTATCACGTAAGTAATCTTTATAATCAATTGCTTCTGCTGGTTCTTCTAAAGGAAGTTCCATTTGTTCTGGTTCTTTTTTAGGTGGTTTAGCCTTAATAGCTTCTTTCTCAAAATCGTTTGCTTGTTGTGTTGCACCTTGAATTACTGCGGCCGCACCAGGTATCTTTTCTGTGGCACTATCAACGAATGCTTCTAAATTATCTACTTGTCCAACTAGCTCTTCTAATTGAACACTAGTTAATCCAGTTTCTTTTGCGTGTCTTAGAGCGTCTATTGCCGCTCTCATTGTATCTTGACTATCACTTGCTTGAACTGTTCCTAAGAAGTCATGTAATTTTGCAGTTGCACCAAGTGCCTGTTCAGAAAAACTACCGCTGGCATCTTTTGCGGCCGATACTGCATCTGATAATGTTTGATACTGTTGAATTTCGTCACCTGTCATAATAACATTGAAGTCGTAAAAATAATTATTAATACTTCCTGACATTGATAGTTGAGTGTAACCATCATTTAGTGTATTAACTACATCACCGTATTCAGCTGTTACATCTGCTACAGCATCAACGACGTTGGCATTTTCAAGTGATTTGGCCGTTGCATCAATTGCCGCCATTCCATTTGCTTCAATATTATCAACAACAGCATCGCCAATGGCATTAAATGCCATACCTGCAAGAGCACCAACTGCCGCTGTTTTAGCCGCTTTACCTGCCGCTGTCGAAAGTTTTTCACCTTGTAATAAATCTTTACTTGAACGTAATAAGAAACCTACTGCCGCACCGCCAACTGGTCCTCCAGCAAACGCCGCCGCGGCTGTAAGTATAGCTACTGCTAAACTTGCCTTGCCGGGATTTTCTTTTGCCCAGTCGCTAACTGCTTTAACACCTTGAACAATTTTTCCATCACTGGTTCCAATTTTCTTTTTTAGCTCTTCAAACTTTGCATCCATGTTTTTAACAGGACCAGTATTTTGTGCCATCTTACCAAGCTCGTTAATTTTTGCGTTAACGGCTTTCATGACATCGACAGGAAGTTTTGCTACCTGGCCTGCTTTACCTAATGCAGTTTTATTTGAACCTGAAGCCATTGCATGGTCTTCAGCGCCTTTGAATATTGTTTGGATTTGATCTGTTGTAAGTTCTGCTTCAAACACTTTTGTAAGCTGTTCCATTAATGGCCATAGCTCACGTTCAGCTTTGCCAAGATAGATACGTTGGCTTTCTGTAAGTGTATCCCAACCTTCAGTTAATATGTGTTGGGTTTTTAAATTGTAGGCAAAGACTTCTTGCAGTTTCATTTTGCTTATCCTATAGCAACTTAACTAGTTCTTGTTTTTGTTGCGGGTTTAACGCATCAATTTGTTTTTGTAGTTTAGGTGGAATTTTACCTCCGCCTGCTTTAGCGCCAGCACCTGCTGTTGGTGTTACTCCTGGTCCGCCACTTGCTCTAGGTGTTTCAGGTGCACCTGCTTGTGCTCCAAATTTTTGTCCTAAAGGTTGCTCTGGTTCTGGTTCTGCACCTACTGCCGCTTGGCCAGCCGCACCTTTAAAAGTATCTTGTGCCGCACCTTGTAATATATCGTCTACTTGTTTCTTACCTAAAACGCCAGACAAGTTATTCAATCTACCTGTTGGCATTTTTTGTGTAGCCATAAAGTCTTTCAGTTGATCTGCTGTAGGCTTTTTAGGATCGCCACCTGTTTGACCCATATATGCTCTGAATGCCTGGTATAGTTCTTTAGCTCTTGAGTTGGCGTCTAATTTGCCTTGTAATCCAGCTTGGGTACCTTTCATGCCGACAGCGCCAGCTATTTTTGCCCCAGCCTTCTTGGCTAAATTACCAATAATACCACCACCAGGAGCTTCGTTAACGTCAGATTCGCTGATTATTTGGTGTATTTTCATTATAAACTCCCTGTTCAATTATATTTAGCTATAATCCTTCGACATAGCCTCTTAAATACTCTTATGCCTCAGACTATATATAAGGTTATTGAGACAGTTACTCAGAATGTTGAGTTAATTGATTGTAGTAGTGAATCAGAAGCATATGAAGTTATGCAACAGCTACAAGATGCTAACCCTAATGGTATTTACGAAATAGTATCAGACATTAAGTATACTGTTAAAGGTCTTGGAAGAGATCCAGAATTACATTAATATATAAGTCTTATTAATGGTTGTTCTGAAGTGAGCTAAAGCTCACTTTGTTTTCGCTTACGCTCAAACATTTTATTTCTTTAAGATGAATAAGTGCGTTAAGCACTTTTGCATCATGTAGATAGTTGAGCCATACTTCGCCCGTCTCCGGACAAAGTATTTAATAGCCATCATGTGAGATGAGCGTACCATCTTGATAAAGAAGATTACATTAAATGTACAGAGGCGGTAACCCGACAACCCCTTACTTCAGCCTTCGTATAGTTACGGACGGTATTAATCCCTATCAAGCGGAATTTTCTACCGAGCTGGTTGCTTTTTACTCAGAGCCAGCATCTTTTAGACCTAAAGTTAGTCTAGCCTTGCAACACACCAGTATCTAGACGTCATTTGAGTACGTCTTCAAGGTGAATCGAGCTACCTCGATCAAACAGCGTTGCTTATTTTTTGCCTGTGTGTGGAAGAGTTGTGCCTGTACTGATAATTATAGTGGAGTTTTATTATTAGATGTAAATCTGGCTTATTTGCCTTTAAGGGCTTCTCTTAATATCTTAGACCCGCCTACTCGTACGTTAATAATGCCGTTGTAGTACTCGTCAGTTTCTAATACTCTGCGTTCAAACTGCTCTCTTGCTTCTAAGTAGCTTGTAACACCTTTACTTGGACAGTAATGTAATATTTCTCTTGTAAATTTACCTTTACCTAGTTTTTCAATGTCGGCTAATAGTGTGTCGCTAGATCCCCAGTAATCTTTCCAGTCGCTTTCTACTGTACTTCTACGTTTATTAGTTCTGCCTTTAAGTGGAGGTCTAGTTTTTTTGAATCTAGCTAATTTTTTACCAATATATTTTCTATTGTTAGTTGTATTAGTAATAATGTATACAAACCCTACGCAATCATCTGGTAATTGCTGTATAATTTTGTTTTTAAAAGTCCACTCCATGTAGATACTTACATAGAATTGGCATTAGTCGTCTTGTTTCTGATGATGTGCCCGATGAGAATCCATAACTTCTACTCTTCGAAGAGAAGCTAACCTACGTATTTCACTTAACCATCTTCTAGTTGCACGTTTAGTCTTTTCACTTTTACGTTTTTCAAAATTTTCATTATTTTTATAATATTCTATATATGCTTTTGTTAGTAAGTCGTGCGTATCATCGTTTATATCGGTCATTGTGTTACCTCTACATCATTATCGTAAGATGTAAACCCAGCTTCTTTGACAACTTTAAGTACGTTAGTTACCCTTCCTTGTAATTCATCTTTATGCGAAATAAGGTATATATTTTTATTACGTTCTCTACCCATCTTCTTAAGTACGCTCAATGAAGCTTCAACACCTGCTGAGTCCATACCACTATCTATTAGTTCATCAACAAATAGTAAATTAACTTGTTGATATAAACTTTCCCAAACATCTCTAAAAGAAAAACTCAATCCAAGGATTAATCTATTACGTTCACCCCTTGACAAGTTATCAAAGTCTAGGTCTTGACCTAATTGTGTAATTTCTACATTTAGATCGTTTTGAAATAGTACTTGGTGCGGCAATCCAAGTTTATTAAGATAATATGTAAGCCTATTATTTAAGTATGCAAGATTTTGATCAATAATTTTCTTTCTTATAAAGCTATCTTTATTAGTTAAGAGTTTATATAAAAAGTCTTGGTGATCTTTTAAAGAGTTTAATTCGTTTATATTATCCCAATTAAGTTCTTGTAATGCTGTTTCTTTTAAATCATCAATTTGTTCTTGATAAGGATCTACTTCATCTGTTTTTTCTGCTAATGTTTTCTTTAAACTTTCAACATTGCCTCTATGTTCATATGCTTCTTTGGCTGTTTCATAAAAAGTATTAGGTTTTAAATCCAATGTACCAATGTCTTCAAGTTTTGCTTTAACCTTATCATACTTGTTAGCAATTTCAATCATATATGTATGTGCATCGCCATAGTCTTTTTGTAGTTTGTCCTTCATTTCTTCAAGTTTATCATCATGAAGTTCTTGACCACAGGCGTAACACTTAGCATGTTCAAGGTCATCAAGATCAGTTCCAACTTTTTGTACATTTTTATCAGCTTGTTCTAATGCACGTTCTACAGTTGCTAGTTCTTTTGTAAGATTTGTATGATGCTTGTTTAGATCAGACCAAGATGCTAGTTGTTCGTGATCATCAAGTTCACTATCAATGTCTAATTGATCTAATTCGTAAATTGCTTTCTGTAGTTTATCGCACGATTGTTTGTTTTGTGCTATCCAAGCCTTTCTTCTGCTATGTAATCTGTCAATATTCTCTTTAATTTTTTCGTTACTATCTTTAAGTGCAGTAAGTCTTGCATTCTCTTGAACAATATGCTCTTTATTAATACGCATTTGTTCTCTTAAAAGGTCTGCTTTTTCAGATAATATAGTAACACCTAATAGTTGTTCTATAATAGCACGTTGATCATTGTTCTTTAATGCTAAGAAAGGTTCGGTATATGTGTTTAATGCTAATATATGCTTAAACATCTCATGGCTCATACCTAACAATGTATTAATGTCTTGTTGAGTCTTACGTGAATCACCTTGACTTTCGTCAGTTATTTCTTGATCTTCATTATTAATAGAGAATTTTAGTAAATTTGGCTTACGGCCTCTTTCAATATGATAACTTACTCCATTTTTTTCAAAAGTTAACGTAACTAACATACCTTTGTTATTAGTTTTGTTTACTAAGTTATCACGTCTAATATTTGTAAGGGCTTGACCATATAATCCGTAACTTATAGCATTAATAATTGTTGTTTTACCTGTTCCGTTACGTGAACCAGCGTCATCGCCACCTTGATCTATATTTTCACCTAGTACAAGTGTAAGTTGATGTTGATTAAAGTTAATTGCTTGTGTAGTATTACCTACACTCATAAAATTTTTAACTGTTAGGTCTTGTATTCTAATCACGGTCTTCTCCTAACTTGTTATAAATGTCAAGTAATTTTGCTTTATCATAACTATCAGATTCAATAGCTTGAATTTCCTTGGCAACAATTTGATCAACACTTTCAAATTTTGTAATGTCAATATCTGTATTAATTTCTTCATCTGTAGTATTAGGAATAAGTGTAATTTCTCTACAATCATGTTCATGAAGGAATGTTTCTTTAATAAAACTAGCTTCTTCATATGAAATAGGTAAGTCTAATGTAACCCTCAAATACATTTTAGGTTTAATTAAAGTGTCTTTTTCATCTAATAACTGTGATAATTTTACTGTACGATACTTGGGACAATTCCACCAGTTAAGATATTGAGGAGCGCCGCCGTGCTCCAGCACCATCATACCTCTTTCGTCGTCCCAAGCATCGGCATAGTTATGAGGTAATGCATTACCAATATAATTTACAGTACCCTTAACTTGTCGTTTATGAAAATGCCCTGAAAATACATAGTCTTGATGTTTAAAATGGTCAGCTTGTAATTCTCCTGTATCAGGCATTTGTACCATTGCATTCATATAAAAATTTGGAAGTTCAAAATGTCCAAATATATATTTGCTTTTAATTTTAGGAATTTGTTTCCATTCATCGCCTACAAGCCATGGTATTAATGTAGTATCACCTATTGTTGTAATTTTGTTAACGATGGTAATGCCAGGAATGTGCTTGCCAAACTCAACAGAATGAATGTCTCGTTTGTCTTTGTAATACAAGTCGTGGTTACCAGGAAAGAAATAAAAATTTTCAAATGCTTTTCCAAGTTTTTCTAAACTTCTAATGGTAGCATCCATAGTAGTAATGTTCAAGCTGTTTCTATTGTGATGCCAGTCACCCATAAAGATGCCAGTTTCACAATTATTCTCTTTAGCTTGATCAATAAACCAATCTATAAATTCTTCACAATCCTCGTTGTGGACTTTACTGTTAGATTTTAATCCAAAATGTATATCCGTAAAGACGGCGGCCTTTTTAAACAATTTTATATCCTCTTATGTATAGTATAAACTCTTAACGATTATTTGTCAACTCCTTCTTTCTTCGAAACTTTTATAGTTGTAACTTTTGGGGGTATCGCAGTTCTTGTTTTGTGTTGTTCTTGCTCACGCTCCCATACGCCTTGATTCTGTCTTGTAAATGACGGATTCATATGATTCATTTCTAAAATATCATCTCTAATATTTTGATTTCTTTTTTCTATGTTGATAATTCTAACAAAGGAATTTGTAACAGCGGCAGTATAATATGCAAACGGATTATTTGATTTAGATTCATCAAATTGTAAGCCTATCTGTGCAAGTTGTAAAATTGCTTGACCTTTCATTTCGTCATTATATGTATATCCGCGAACATTGCCTCTAGTTGCATAGCGTTCACATAGTTTCATCCACATCATAGCTAGTTTGTCAGTTGCTTGTCCACAACTTTTATCATAGTAACCGTTCTCCATACCACCAACCCAATGACTTTTACCTATACATACTAATTCGTCATTGTCATTAAATTTAAAATGTTGGAATGGCGGAAAGTTTAATTTTTCTTTAGTATCCGCTACGGTTTTAGGTTTCTTTTTACGACCTGGCTGATCAGGTATGTGATCAAACATCATAACTCTAAAAATCACATCTTGTTTGCTTATTTTTTTATAGTCTATTTCACATTCAGCTTGTTTAACTTTTTCACCGTTTGCTTTACGTCTTTCGTATTCTTTTTGGCTAAGACGTTTAGCTTGTACTCGTTTAGCCTCGGCTGTAGTACGAATGTTAATTTTATCAATACTAGTAAGTATTAAATCGTATTGGTTAGCATCATCATCAGTATAACTGCTAAATGAGTTCTTAGACTTATGAATTTCAGCAAGTATATCTTTATTGTTTAGGTAATTTACTTTTCGCAAGTTTATTTCTCCATGTTTAAAGTCATATTATAAACTATGTAGTTAATAAAGTCAACTAAATACTTGTAGGAGTTTAACCAAATCATGACAGGTGAAAATTTATTTGCAAAAGGAATCAATACAGCCAAAGGACTTGTTTCCGATACCACTAATTCTATGCGAAAATTAGATGGACAGTTCTTTGATTCTGTATCAACTGATATTGGGCTAGGTAAAAAACAACGATTAGCTAATTCAGACCAATTAGGTAAAGAACTTGGAAAATTTGGTTCAGAAAACAAAAAAGCCGCCGGCAAAGCAAAATTTCCATTAGGAACTGCGAAAGATTGGCGAGTTAAATTAAGCATTCCGAATACTGAACCATTTGAAACCGAATCACATCTTATACAGCCATTACGAGCAACAAACGGTTTAGTGTTTCCATATACTCCTACGGTAATCATGTCACACACCGCAAATTATAACGCTTTAGCTCCTACACATAGTAATTATCCGTTTCAAGTATATGCAAATTCACAAGTGGACCAATTGGTTATCACTGGAGACTTTTTTGTACAGAATGGAATAGAAGCTCAATACTGGGTATCAGCATTGCATTACTTACGAAGTTGTACAAAAATGTTTTATGGTGGTAATAGTACTAATCAAGGAGCACCGCCACCAGTAGTTAAGTTAAATGGTTATGGTGATTATGTGTTTGATGATGTTCCGGTAGTTATAACTACGTTTACAGTTGATATGCCAGATCAAGTAGATTATATTTCAACACAAGTTAATGCAGGAGCCGGTATAACATTCACTCCTACAGATCATAGATCAGAAAAAGAAGCTATATCAGGTGTTAATCCAGGACAATTTTATGGTGATGCAGAGATGAGCAGTGATTATTATACCTGGGCACCATCACAAAGTTTAATTTCAGTAACTTGTCAACCAATATACAGCAGAAATCAAATTGAGAACTTTAGTCTTGAAGATTTTGTTAACGGAAAATATGTTGGACAAAAAAGAGGATTTATATAATGGCTTATTCACAAATAAGTCCGTGGGCAAATACTCCATATAATGACGGAGAATTTGGTTTAGGGTATTATCAAATTAAGCCAGTTCCTGGCTCACCAGATGACAAACCTTATGTAATCGATCCACAATATAATCATAGACCTGATTTACTTGCATATGATTTATACGGTTCTACAAAACTTTGGTGGATCTTTGCTCAAAGGAATATGGATGTTCTTGAAGATCCTATTTATGATTTTGAATCAGGCGTTGAGATTTTATTATTAAGTCCTGCCGCCGTAAAAGATTTCCTAGGGTAATAATATGTCAATTCCGAAATTCGGCGTACTTGAAAATCTCCAAAAAACATTAGCTGAAAAAACTAATGATATTATTCCTTCAGCAACAGAATTAACTCATCTTAAAGATAATGTTACAGCTCGGTTAGAAGGACTTTCTAGTGTAGCTGAAAAAACAATAAGCCCTATTGTATCAGATATAGCTGAGTTAGTTACTGACGGCAGTATAGACAATGCAGTAAATTCTCTTGGTGCCGTTGTTGCCAATAATGCTACTAGTATTAAAGACGCCGGCAAGATAATAACTGATAAAATTAAAATACGGGAAAGATCTAAAATACTAGATGTTGTTAGAAAAGTAGTAGGACCTACAGGCGGCCCCGCCGTAGTTATAGAAATGACTAAGTCATTTCGACCAGCTAAAGAAGAAGACAAACCAGATAACGCAACAGAATCTCCAAAGAAAAATAAGAAATTTCCTAATGTACTACCTAATCCGTTAAACGAATTTGTTAGTTGTAACTATGTTATTAGTCTTGGAGTATTAAATCCTTATGAAGTTTCAAGACCAGACGATACTTATATTAAAAATGGTCCAACAACTTATATTATTAAATCAGGTGGTGGCAACTTAGGGAAAAGTGGAGTTAGAACAATATTTGAAGCAACTTTAAGTTCTTCCAATATCGATGGCGACGATACAGGAACAGAATTTTTTATTGAGGATTTAGAAATAGATGCCATTTGTACACCTAATAATAAAACACACATGCAAACCCAAGGAACAATGTCGTTTAAAGTTATTGAACCATATAGTATGGGACAGTTTTTAGAAGCATTACAAATTGGAGCAGAACAATCGGGGTATGCCCATTACCTTGATGCTGTATATGTGTTTTGTATAGATTGGGTAGGAAGTGATGAAACCGGAGCAACAAAAAGATTTTCAGACTTATCATATACTCGTACAAAAACACTAAAAGGCGGAGCAGGAAAACAAACAGTAAAAGAGACAGAGTATAGTCATCGTCGTCGGTACATACCAATCAAGTTAATGACAGCGTCCTTTAGTGTTACAGGTGGTGGTGCAGAATATAGCGTAAATGCTGTTTCTTCTAATGATGAGGCAATGAGAGCAAGTATTCAACGCCTTCCAGTAGATATAACTGTAGCAGGAGATACAGTATCTGAAATGCTACAAACAGGCCCAAAGAGTTTAACCAATGGTATTAATAGTCATTTATTAAGCAGACGATCACAAGATCCACACAAATATGCTGATGAGTTTATTATTATGTTTCCAAGAGATGATGCTCGTGATAGTAAGCAGGTAGGCGAGCAATTAGGCACAAATCCTAACAACGAAGAGGAAAACCAGGCTGTTGAGAATCTAGACAATCAAGAAGAAAAAAAGAAATTTATCGCAAGAGGACATAAAGAAACAAACTGGGATACATGGAAGAAAACTAATGCCGGAATAGCATTACAAAGAGGCGATAAAAGCACCAAACTAAAAGAAAATGCATCTGATGAAAAACTTAATGCTATAGGTAAATCAAAAGTTTCAGAAGATAAGTTATCCGCACAAGCTCAAATAGTCCAACAAGAAGACTTAGTTCAAAAAGAGACACAAAACTATGGCCAACGTCCAGATATGAGCAAAATTCAGCACGAAGCTGATAAAAAAGCAATAGTCTTTAAACAAGGTACACATATTACTCGAGTTATTGAAGAAGTAGTTCTTAGTAGTGCCTGGGCACGTGGCTTAAGAGACCAACCCGCTGATAAAGACGGTAATAAAATTTGGTTTAGGATTGAAAATAATTTACATTTTGTTCCAGTAAAAGAAGTAGTTGACACACATGGACAAA
>Ga0080013_1005671_pt1 | contig 11482 bp, 9 predicted proteins | sample ETNvirenome_6_85_FD_69236 | JGI IMG/M metagenome (GOLD analysis project Ga0080013, IMG submission 69236) | Marine viral communities from the Pacific Ocean - ETNP_6_85 (SPADES assembly) (version 2) | ecosystem: Environmental > Aquatic > Marine > Oceanic | place: Pacific Ocean | collected 2013-06-19
CAAGTTTAATTCTACTGTAGAAGCTTCTATTGCTGATGCAATTACTCCAAGTTCAGCATCATCATCTGATGAGGACGATGCTCTTGCATACTTCCAAAAACTTGCTGATGAATGATATCAGTCGGTTAATTTAATATTGTCAGCATTCTTAAGGGTTCTAGATACAAATGTACTAGAACCTTTTTTGTATTTCATAATAGTATCCATATCATCAGTAGCAATTCCTAGATATTCTGGTTTAAGAATAAATATATTTCTTTTTTCATCTTCAATTTTAGTTTCATACTCATAGTTTGTTATTGGAGTAGAAAGATCAACAGTAGTAACGCGAGTTCGTTTGAGACTGTCCCAATATGTGTAAGTATATCCTTTTGAAATAGTAGTACCCGTAGGAAGTAGTGTTACTCCTCTATCATTTTTAACTTCAATAGATTCATAATGATGAATTCCGCTGTATATATTATCATAATATCCATATTTATTGATTAAGTATCTGTCATATTGTAATTGAGTTAAAGGCCATTCTGATTGAACGTTTAAAATATTATTTGCCAATAAGATTAACCAATCATAGGTAGGATCACCATATACTTTATGTGCAACCGTATCAGGTCTATCATCACCTATGATTTTATACTTTGTAAAGAATGCAAGATCTTGAAAGATATCATCTCTGAGTTGTACTCTTTTAAAGAAGTTCTTTACTTTAATATAATCACCAATCTTTGCATCTGGAAGACGACTAACATAATTAAAATCTGGAACTTGTCTGAAATAAGGTTTTGCCATTTTAGTATCCTATGGAAGAGTCGTTATCACTATCAAGATCTTTATAATCACTATCGAATACTGGTTCCAGTTCTTTAAAACTTAATTGTAGTGAATATGAAGTCATCGCACCATCGGGGAAAGTTGAGTATTGTCCATCAGGAGTATATTGAACACTGACTCCAGATAGAGCACATTCTTTAAAACTATTTAACCAAGGATGAACTTTTCCACCTGCTGCATAGTAATGAATAAAAAATGTATGTGGTGATTTAATAAACATAAAATTTTCACCCTTCTTAGCACTTGCTCCTTGTTTAAAGAATCTTATAATTTTTTTAACTACTTTTGCTTCGGGCGCACTTCTTGGACTTAATCTAAAGGTAAAATTAAAACTTCTTAGTTTGGGTCCACCGAATAATAATTCTGTATTTTTATTAATAACAGCACCCAAGTTTCTTTTAGTTGCATCAATACCACTTAGTTCACTTACCATTGCCTGTTGTATAGCTCTTCCATTTGCCATTGTCTTGTTAACTTCAGTACTTACTGCACCTGAAACATCTCCATCATCCTTAAGAACCTCATTCGTTATATTACCAATGCCTTGTTTAATTGGGTCCATACTATCATCACTCCAGTCTATATTATTTTGATCCTGAATACCCGCAGGTATTGGAAGTATTGCTGATCCTAAAATTTTTCTTTCACCTGCTGTTTGTCCTTCTACCATCCCCTTTGCAGCAGTTGTTGCTGGTACTGATCTTGAACTAAGACCACCTTTACCTTTACTGTTTAGACCTCTAGGTAAATATTCCACAAGACTGAACATAATAAAATCTTGTTTATCAGATTCTAATGATAATGGATATTTAAGATTTTCATATGCCTTTCTTTGTTGAGCATTTTTTAAATCCGCTTCCGCCGCGGCTTCCAGCTCTTCTGCTGAAATTCCTTCTTCTGCGTTTTGTTCTATTACTGCTGCTTCAAGTGCAGCATTTTGCTCATCACTTGCACCGAGTCTTCCTGCTTCAGCATCTGCTTCAGCAGTACAATCATCTCCTTTACAATTATCTTTTATGTGTCTCCTTACTGATTCTTCTGATTGTGCAAGTACTGTTTGTTTACCGGTTGGTTTAGTAAATGGTTCATATTCTTCTTTACTTATTTGGGTTCCTGTTGGCCATCTATACCATTCATCATTAGGATTAAAATCACCAAAAGTTCCATCATCTTCTCTATAATAATTTCCTATGTGCCTAGTGTTACCCTCTTTATCTATACTCCATACCTCTATGGTTCCTGCGTCATCATCAGTTGGATCGGTTCTTGTATAATGCTTAGTCCCCTCCGGAGCACCCTTAACCGTAAACTGATTTTCTACTTCTTTATCGCCAATATATCCTGGCACACCATCTGGATATGTTTTCTTTAACCTTTCCCTTTCCGCCACGGCTGCATCAATTTTAGCTTGTGCTTCTTCTGGATCTTTTAATGTTGTTGACCTAATAGGTCCACCTACTATTGACATTTTTATATTCTTTTTAGTTATTTATTAAGTATTGAGCATAAGGTAATGATCGCACAGACATAATCTCTTCAGTTTTAATTATATGCAATGAACCCTGGATTTCTTGCCAGGTATAGTTCCTTTCTTTACCCCAGTGGAAGTTTAATCCTCTGAATCCCCACTGAAAGATTTCAAGACAAGCAATCAATGGATACTGATCATAGTATAAGTTTTCTGTCTTGGGACTATAGACAAAGGTATAGTATTTACCAACCTCAGGAACTAATTCAGTCTCTGTAAAGACTTCCATTATTGCAAACATAATATCATCAGGATTGTCATTACCAATCAGTTCTTCTTTTATTGATAGACCTCTATCTTCCACTATCTAATCCCCAGTTCTTTTTCTGTAATGATTTTAAATTCAATCTTTCTATCTTCACAATATTCTGATGCTGCTTTCCACTTTGCTTGGTTGACTGCATAAGTTTTCATCTCATAGATGTATCCTTTAGTCACTCTTGTTTTTTTCTTTGGTGGTGCAGTTTGCTTTCTTGGCTTTACTTCTACTACATATGTCTTTACTTGACCAGAACTTTCTTTGAGTTTGATTATAAAGTCTGGATAATACTTATGAATACGATTATCTACTGGAGAAATGTATGGTATAGAAAATTCTTCGCTGCCCCATTGAATAACACTTTCATTTAAATCACACCACTGACAAAACTTTCTCTCCCAACTACTGCGACAGATAATATTATTTGAATCTCCGGCATATTTACCAGGAGATTGTGGTTTGTACCTACTTTTTACACTTTCTCCCATATAACTTGACTACATAGTTATATAAAGGTATAGTGTATTTATAAAATGCCAGCATCAGTGCGACCAAAAGTAAGAAAATTTGATGGACCGGGTGGATTTAAACATAAGATTCTTCAACCATCATTAACTTCATATTTTCTAGTTCATATTATAGAACCTGCAGGTACTTGGGGTGCTTTTAAAAAAGCGAATGGTATTAATTTTTCTAGCGGAACACAGGATCAACTTAATCTTCTTTGTACGGAAACAGTTCTTCCAGGATCTAGTTTGGCAACACATGAAATAAAAAATGATTATACTGGTGTTACAGAGAATCATGCCTATAGAAGATTATTTGATCAAAAGATTGATTTAACTTTTCTGGTTAATGCTGATAGAGATGCATATCTTCCAATCAGATTTTTTGAAGGATGGATTAAATATATTGCTGATGAAAAAGATGAAGAAAATAAAAGTGTTACTAATCCAAATTATTCTTATAGAATGAATTATCCTGACCAGTATTATGGTGGACTGGAAATAACCAAATTTGAACGTAATCATATGATGGGAGGTCCTCAAATGACTTACCATTTTGTGAATGCGTTTCCAACTTCTATAGTATCAATGCCAGTATCTTATGACACTTCGCAGACGTTAAAATGTACTGTCACCTTTAATTACATAAGATATTGGAATGAGAAAAGTGCTTTTCAGAAAAGTAATACTCCACAGACGACGGAAGATGCTCTTCCTGGGCCCATACCTGCAATAGAAAATCTTCGTAATAATACTGATAGAAAAGGTAATTATGTAAGTAAAACTAAATCTAATACTTCTCAGCAAATTGATAAGTATATGAATGACAAACCTACGGGATATAACCCAAAACCTACGGGAGCAAATGCGAAAAGAGCGAAATATATGTAAAATGGTAGTATAAATAAATTTACTGAAATAATCTATAGGATATTATGCCTTTACCAAAGATCGTTACGCCAACTTATGAACTTGAGTTGCCATCAACAGAAGAAACAATTCAATACAGACCATTTCTAGTTAAAGAAGAAAAGGTACTTGTTATTGCATTGGAGAGCGAAGATACAAAGCAGATTACAACTGCTATTAAAACAGTACTTAAGAATTGTATTCAGACAAAAGGAGTTAAAGTAGAAGCACTTCCTACTTTTGATATTGAATATTTGTTTTTAAATGTTCGTGGAAAGTCTGTAGGAGAAACCATTGAAGTTAATATTACTTGTCCTGATGATGATGAAACAACTACGAAGATAGAAGTTGATCTTGATGACATCAAAGTTCAGAAGAATGAGGAGCATACTAATCAAATTAAACTTGATGATAGTATTATGATGGAACTTAAGTATCCATCATTGGATCAGTTTATTAAATCCAACTTTGATTTTAACGAAGGAAATCAAATGGATCAATCTTTCCAGTTAATTGGATCTTGTATTGATAAGATTTATACTGATGATGAAGTATGGGCTGCAGCAGATTGTACTAAGAAAGAGATTAATGAGTTTTTAGAATCGATGAATTCTAATCAGTTTAAGGAGATTGAGAAGTTCTTTGAGACAATGCCCAAACTTAGTCATACTGTTAAGGTTACAAATCCTAAGACAAAAGTTGAAAGCGATGTTGTAATTGAGGGACTGGCATCTTTTTTCGCTTAGCAATGGTCCATATGGACCTTGAGAACTTTATTAGATTGAATTTTGCATTGATGCAGTATCATAAATATTCATTATCAGACATTAATGATTTGATACCTTGGGAAAGAGATATCTATGTTGAACTTTTGAAGCAACATTTAGAAGAAGAAAAGGTAAAGCAACAACAAGCGAATGGCATCTAATCCTAAAAACATAACATCATTAGTACCTGGGGGTAAGAAAGCCCCCAAACCTTCTATTGAGAATATTGATGAAAGAATTCTAAGACTTCTTGGCATTGAGCAGTATGAAGTCGAGATGGATTATGATACTTATAAGGATGCACTGCGCGAATATATGGCCAGAGGTCGCGCATCTAATACGCCGATACCATCTGATGAAGTTGAAAGAGTAACTAATGAATGGAAGAGAGTAAAGAGTAAGAAGGGTAGATTTAAACCCAAAGTAAAGAAAATACAAGCAAAGGATATAAAGAAAGGAGGTGCTACTGGAACAGGAGTAGGTGCAAAAACAACAACAGTTTCTGCTCAAAAGTTACTTCCTGGAACAGCAGAGAAATCGACAACGACAGAAAATATTGTAGAGTCTCTTGATAATATTGCAGGTTATTTAAAAGCAGGAAATAAGGCTGATAAGAAGGGAGCAGAGAAAGATAGAAAACAATCGGTTAGATCAAGAAGAGAGAATATGTTGGGTGGCCTTAAAAAAGGTGCCGCTAAAATAGCAAAAGTAGCAGATAAAATTATATCTCCTGTAAAGAATATTTTTCAAAGAATTCTTGAATGGTTTATAAAAATAGTTTTAGCAAGAGCGGTTATTAAACTCTTTGAATGGTTTACTAACCCAGAGAATGAGAAAAAAGTTAATAGTGTTTTTAGATTTATAGAGGATTGGTGGCCTGCTTTATTGGGCGGTTATATTATATTTGGAACAGGATTTGGTTCTTTTATTGGTGGTTTTATTCCCATGATTGGGGGTTGGATTGTTAAACTTGTGAAGGTAGTTGCTTCCAATCCTTGGTTAGCAGCTGCAGCAGCTGGTATAGGATTATTTGCTGCTGGGGCATTAATTCCTAAAATGTTTCCAGAAACAGTAGATGCAGAAGAAAGAAAAACTGAGAAAAAAGTTGAAGAACAAGGAGAGGATACGGTTAGATCACAGTTAGAACAGCAAGCAAATAACCCAAATCTTTGGCAAAGACTTACAGGAGAATCTGCAGAAGCAAAAGAACAACTTCATAAATTAGATACTGGTGAAACTAAGAGATATGCTGGTGGTGGTTCAGTATTTGGTAAAAAACTGTTAGGTGGATTAGGTGGTGCTGGTTTAGGTTCTATGTTCGGACCACTTGGAATGCTTTTAGGTGCTGGATTGGGTTCAGGTAAGATTCAAGATTGGTTTGGTGGATTAGTGTCAGGTGAAAAGGGTGTAGATAAAATTCCTGCTATGTTAACTGATGGCGAATTTGTTATGAGTAAAGGAGCAGTTGAGAAATATGGAACAGGAACTCTGGAAGCAATGAATGCTGCTGGAGGAGGAACAAATAAACCGAAGATGGTATCAGGAACTGCTTTTGCACATGGTGGTGGTATGATTGGTGGTCCTGATGATAAAGATAGACCATCACCAAATGCCACTGATAAGGGAGTTGAGGGGAGGTCTCCAGGCGCATGGTATAAGGATAATCAAGGACAAACTTATGTTTGGCAAGCACCAATACCAGGTTCTCAAGGATTCTGGATGAAGAGTAAAAAACCGGGAGTGGGTTCAGAATTGAAACCTCCTAAAGTAGAAGTTGGTGATATTAATATTAAGACTTCTGGTTCTGAAAAGAAAAGTGGAGGACCTTCAACTGCTGCAAGACAACATACAAATCAACATACAAATATTGTTCGTCGCGAAGCAGCAAAAAAAAGGAGAGCAGCAAAAAGAGCAGCACATGCAGCATTCTTAAAAGATAATGTGATGGCACCAAAAGATGGCCAAATGGGTTATCTTAATAAGAAGACTGGTAAATGGACTGCAAAGGATTGGATTGGTGATGATAGCAAAAGGTATACGGAGAAAGGAGGAGAGTTGAGTGAGTTAAAATCACAAGGATTTATGAGAGGTCTTGCTGGTTTTGGTGATATTCTTACAGGCGGATTAACTGATTTTGATAGACGAGGAAGTGTTACTGAGGGCGGTTGGCAGTGGAATCCACTGTCTGGTGGTGTTGATAAAAAATGGGGATCAGAACGTAATTTATCTCCTGAGTTAAAAGCTAAAAAAGCATCACAAGCTAACTTAGATAAGTTAAGTAATGAAGGTAAAGGTAAGATACTAGGTTATAGGAGTGGTACTAACAAGGAAGGAGAACTCAATAAAACGGGAGGTGAGCGTAGTGCTGTACGTTCAAAAGGAAAACGGTTTGATGCTGAAGAGGCAGCTAGGAGTAAATCAATTAAGGAACGTGGTGGTTGGTTGGGGCAACTTAATAGAAGTTTTACAGGAACGTTGGATAGATTGGCGGGTGATAAGAGTAGATATGAAGAAGCAGATAAAGCAGCAACAGCAAGAGAAAAGCAGAGAGGTGCTGAGGCTATTGATAGATATTATTCTTCATCTGACGGAAAGTATTATGCTAATTATCAAGCTGCAGTAGATGCAAGAAAGAAAAGACTTGCTGTACTTGCAAAAGAACAGGCAGCAGCTAAAAAGAAACCACCAGGTCAACCAATAACACCTACTGTAAGAGTTGCGACTCCACAGCAAGAAATGAGGCAAAAGATAAATCAGAATCGTTCTTCAAGCGGAGGTAGAAATGGAAAACCAACCATTACTGCAAGTAGTGGTGAAACAGGTAGTACTGCTCAAAAACTGCAAATAAATTCATAAGACATGGCAACTAAAGCACTACCCGCAGCAAAAATAAGTACAAGTAAGTTTTTACCTTCTAGTAAAAAGAAGGTATCTTCTGCTGCTATTGTAAAGTCTTCTGATAAAGGTAGTGGGCTTGTTGTTGTAGAAAAGAAAGTAATTGCAGTAGAAAATCTTATAAAGACTAACTTAAGGATTGAAAATGATGCTGCAAAAAAGAAAAGAATAAGAGATGAAAGAAAGAAAGATGAAGTTCAGGAAGATACTTTAGAAGAAAAACCTAAAGGTAAAGAAGAGAAAGCAGGTAAAAAGATTTCTTTACCAAGACTTTCATTTTTAGAAACAATAAAGCAATTTCTTTTTAAAGTGCTTTTGGGATTTATTGCAATAAAGTTATTACCACATCTTCCAAAATTATTAGCATTTCTTCCTACTTTAATGGAGGCTGCTGAGACTATTATTGATTGGGCAGGTAAGTTTTTAAATGCTGGCGCTAGTTTTCTTGCGGGTGCTTATGAAGTAAGAGATAAAACTGAAGGTATTATAAGATCGGTTGGTGGTGAAAATTTTGTTAAAGTGTTTAATGGTTTTGAAAAGCATTTAGACACGGCAATTTTTGCTGCTATAACATTAGCATCTGCTTCTGGTGGTGATGGAGGATTGCTTGATGTTGGTATGGAGATGGGTGTTGATTGGATAAAGAAAAGATTATTTCAGCAAGGAGTACGATCTGCAGCAACATCAACAGCAACTCAATTAAGTATTCCTGGATTGGGAGGAGCAGGAGCAGGAGGCACAACTGCAGCAAGCACAGCAGGCACAGCAACAGGTATTGGTGCTGCTGCTACAGCTGCAGTAGTTGCTGGTGCAGGTCTACTTGCGTCTGCTTTAGGTGAGGGTGCTTTCCAACTTCGTAAGATGGCAAAGGGTCCAATAGAAGAGACACAGAAAAAGTTTGATAAAGCCAACTGGTTTGATCCTAGAAAATATTTTTATGGTGCTACTCTAGTAGGTCAGAAAATGTTGTTGGGTCCAATAGCAGCTTTGGGATTTATTTTGGATATTATTGGTGCTCCATTTAGATATGCTATTGAATTGCTTCGCATGCCTTTCTTGGATGAAGCAGGTAAGAAAAAGCAAGCACACAATCTTGCAAAATTGGATTCAAGAATTCGTGAAGACCTTAGAAAGGGTCTTAACATGGTTACTCTTGGATTTGCTTTTAAAGAAAAGGGTCAGTTTGGAAACATTTATGGTAATAAGGCTGCTCAGACAGAGATGATGTCCAAGATGGCTAGTGGTGGTAAAACAGGAAGACGAAGACGTGTAAAGAGAAGAAAGAAACCTGTAATGAGGAGAATACTGTCTTCTCAATTGAACCCTGGAGCTGCAGTTGGTGGAAAGAAGAAAATTGATAAGTTAATACCAAATACTGATAATCCTCCAGGAAAGATAAGGGATGAAAGAGCATGGTGGGATCCTATGGGGATATTTGGAACAGGGAAGGATGGTGAAAAAACAAAAACAATAAAAAAACCCGCAGATCCTATGGGGTATGTTGAAAAGGTTTATTCTAATGTTTCTGATACTAAATTCTTTGGACCAATAATGTCCATTGCTGTCAAAACTGTAGCTGGTGAAAAGGCAACTAATCTTGATTATAGAAATATTGGAATTGGGTTAAATAATTGGATGTACTCAACTTTTGGTGATGCTGTTCAGGCACATGCAGAAGGTGGAGAAGTTCGTGCTAATGCATTTTTGGGAGGTAAAAATTTAACGAAGGTTATTGAAAAATCAGTTAAAGGAACTGTTGATCATGCTCTTGATAGTTCGATAACAGATCTTAAAAAAGAGTTGAATCGTTCAGATTTGGGTGGTGGTGGTGTTGATTCTGCAACTGGTGTTGGTCGTGTTAGAACAACTAGCGGTCCTCCTGGTGCTGGTGCGACTTATGCTACTGCATCTTCAGGAGAGTATGGTGATATATTAGATCTTATTAGTAGTGTTGAAGCAAAGTCTTATGATACTATTAATGCTGGTCATATTGATGGTTTAAGTACTATGACTATTGCTGGTGCTAGACGCGCAGCATTAGATTCTGGTATTGGATCTGGTGCGATGGGTAGATATCAGCAGATGCCTCAATATGTATTAAAGAGAGCAAGGTCTATTGGGTTAGATCCTAATAAAGATTTGTTTAATCCAGAAAATCAAGATAAACTTGCTATTTTATTGATTAATGGAGGTGGTTATAAAAAATGGAAAGCAGGAAAGATGACCACGGAAAAGTTTGCTTATAATCTTGCTGGAACTTGGAGAGGTCTTCCTGAAGGTCCAAGTAATTTAACATATCAAGATAAACATGCTTCTGGAAATAAAGCACATACTACTTGGGATCATGTAATGAGTGTGTTGAGTGGTTCAAAGAGAAGTGGTAGTGTTATGAGTGGTGAGTATAATAAAAATAAAGGAGTTGCACCTGGCCAAGAAGGTGTTGTTGATGAAATGCAGTCTCAAAATTTAGCAGGAGGGGATCCTGGTAAAGCAAAGAAGATATATTTGCATTGGACTGCTGGTGGTTATAATAGTGTTGTAGGACCTTATCATACTATCTTTACTGGTGATGGAACGAGGCATCTTAGAGTGGATTATAACACTAGATCTGGTCATACTTATGGTCGTAATACTGGTGCTGTAGGATTATCAGTTGCTGCAATGGCGGGTGGCCACGGTAATTACCAGTGGCCTAAAGAGGCTCAACTTGATGCGATGGCAGCAGAAGCAGCAAGACTTGGTAAGGCTTGGGGGTGGAAAGCAAGTGATATTAATTTAAAGAATGTAATGACACATGGTGAGGCAGGTTCCAATGTAGATGGTATAATTAAGCATACTAACTATGGACCTTTTGGGAGAGGAAGATCTGATACTCTTCCAGAGCAAGAGGCAGGATCATCTGGAAGAGTAGCAGCTATGGAACGTTGGGATTTAGATATGTTAAATCCAAAAGATAAGTATGGAGAGGGTGGAAATAAAATGCGTGATAAGATTAAGGCTCAATTCCATAAAGGTGGAGAAGTTCCTGGAAGTGGTGAAAGAGTGGCAAAATTATTAGGAGGTGAGATTGTTATTGATGTTGATAGTGCAGGACCAGCAAAAAATATGCTACTTGCAATTAACCAAGCTAGTGGTAGAGAAGGAGTAATGAAAGCTATTAGAGATTATGCACCTTATGAGGCTATGCAAGGAAATATAGTTCCTTATCCTATAGCGAAGATGGTTCCTTTTCCTATGCCTTCTAATTCTGGTGGAGGTGTAGTGCCAATACCTATTGGTGGTAGTGCAGGTGGTAGTGCTACAGAAGTTCTGGCGGCAATAGGGTAAATAGTAATGAGAGGTAATTAAAAAATGGCAAAATCTGGGAGTATTTCTGGGAATATAGAAAATGGAAAAGTATCAACTGAAAATGCATTAGCATCTACTATTGATGCATTTGATCTTTTTGGAAATAAAAGTGGTGAAAGTGTAAGTATCTTAGATGGTATAGTTAGTATGTCTTATTATGAAAGTATCCAACAAAATAGTGTTGTGGTAAGTGTAACATATGCTGATAGTGGAACTGTAACTGATGGAACTGATAAGAAATCAGTACTAGAAGGATTGCCTCTTGTAGGTAGTGAAAAATCTATGATAAAATTTACGGATAATAATAAAGTATCTATAGAGTTGGGAGATACTAAGAATAATTATCTATTTGTAAATAAAGTTACTCCTATATCTGATCAAACCACAAAAGGAATGGTTTCATTAAATCTTGTATCCAAAGAATTTATTATGAATGAAA
>Ga0080013_1005672_pt1 | contig 11479 bp, 18 predicted proteins | sample ETNvirenome_6_85_FD_69236 | JGI IMG/M metagenome (GOLD analysis project Ga0080013, IMG submission 69236) | Marine viral communities from the Pacific Ocean - ETNP_6_85 (SPADES assembly) (version 2) | ecosystem: Environmental > Aquatic > Marine > Oceanic | place: Pacific Ocean | collected 2013-06-19
ATACTAATAAATCAATAAAACCTTGAGATGCTGAAGGACCCAATTCCATAGTTCCATTTAAAAAGTCATATATATCTTTTAATAAATCTACATCTTCAATTAGATCATCCACTGTATAGTCATTAAGAGTAATTGGTAACTTACCTTCCCAGTCTACAAAATCTTTTATATGGGGATCAAGAATTTGTTTATGAATAAGTTTAAGCACCTTCTTATCGAAGGGAGTCATTTTATCCATTTTATATTCTTTTATTAATTGGGTGAATTTTAACACTATTTCTATTTAGTTATAAATATTACTATTTATGTAAATACACTTTATTTTTATAATAAAAACAATAAATTTAAGACATAATGTTACGAGCACAAGTTAAAAAAGGTGATATAGGTAGAGCCCTTAAAGAGTTAAAAAGTAAATTTATTAAAACTAAAATGCAAAAACAATGCAGAGATAATAAAGAATACACCAAACCATCAGTTAAAAAAAGAAATATTAAATCAAATGCAGCATACAAAGAAAGAAAAAAAAGAAATGATGAAATCTAAAACACTAAATAAATCAATATTAAAATTAATTAACGAACAAATATGGTTAGAAAATAACGCATCTTTTTATTATTTAAAACTATCTATAGATTTTAGTAATAAAGGATTTAATGGTATATCTATTTTTTTTCTAAATCAATCTAATGAAGAAAGAGAACATATGTTAAAACTAATAAATTATGTAATGGAAAAAGATGCAACTCCAATATTGCCCCAATATAATTTTATGGAAGATGATACCTCCAACTTTAATGTTCTTTCTCATTTTGAGGATTCTTTACATAATGAACAAGAGGTAACAAACTCATTAAATAAATTAATATCTAAATGTAAAGAAGCAGGTGATTATACTACAGAAAATTTTCTACAATGGTTTGTAACTGAGCAAAGAGAAGAAGAAAATAAATTTAAAGATATTATTGATAATCTAAAAATAATTGGGGATGATGGATTAGGTTTATATGAAATAAATAAAGAATTATCTAACCCTCAGTTACCCAATAAAAATCCCCTGGTCTAGGTATCTCATCGTCCAGTTCTGCCCCAATATCATCATGACCCTCTAATTGTGATCTTAAGTCTGCTAGCCCATCTAAATCACCTAATGTTCCCATAGTAGGTTCTTCTCTAACTTGTTGTTCTCCTATAATATTACCTCTTCTACCAACAACTGGTTGGGTAACCCATTGTGTAGGTTGTAAACCAATAGATGGTAGTGGTCCTGAATGAGAATCTTTATTATCTTTAGCTTCAATTAATAATCCCCTATTTAACATAGAAATATCTTTATACATTTTTATTTTCTTTTCACATTGGGAAAGTAATAAATCTGCATTTAATTCATTTATAATAATATCTGCAATGATTCTATGATACCTAGTAGGGTCTTCATTACAACTACCCAATAAATATTTTTCAACATAAGATAAATTATTATCACTAAAATGTAATTCTAACGCAGAACAACTAACATCTGTCATAATAACAAATAATTTAGCTTTACCACTTTCAATCTTTTGTTTATATCCTTGTCCGGGATCATTAATACAATTTTTTAATTTATTACCTACCCAATTTATTTCTGTTTCACTTACTATTTCTTTAATTATAATATTTTCTGATAATCTTAATTTATCTACAATCTCTAAAGAGTTAATAAGAGGCTTATTCTGTTTTTCTTTTAATTTATTAATACTATCCATTAAAATATCATATGTAGGTTTAACCATTACATTATTTTCTCTCATAGCTTGACTTATAATAGGAGTTATCCATTCGCCTTCTTTTTTAATAATACTATTAATGTCTTTACACAATGTATAAGATTCTTGCAATGTTAAATTAAATTTTAATATATTAGATGTAATAAAACTAAAATCATCTATATGATTTTCAATTAATTTAATATGATCTATAGTAAAATCACATTTACAAAAATCAGAATTTAATAAAGCAATTATTTTAGTCCAATTACCATTTTCTACTATCTTATTGTATTTAGATAATATTTTTTTATTTAATTTTCCACTTGTAATTTTATACGCACACATAATTGATGGGGGAGTATACGAAAATCCAGTCTCAGCCAAATCGTTTTTTAATAATTTAAAAATATCGTTATTTGTAGTATTATAAGTAACTGGTGATAATGTCCACATAATATCATTATATTTACTCCATGTTTTTAACATATCTGCCGGCACACTTATAGTGGGGTCTAACCAATTAATGGCATGTGATTTATCTGTTTTTATTTCTTCACTTGTAGAAAAATGAATATTATTTCTTATTTTCCACATATATTTTTTATCATCAAAAAATCTTATTAGTTTAAAATATTGTTTTAATTCACTATAATATTTCATAAACATATCTTTATATTTATGACTAAAATAAAAAGCAAAATGTTTAGAATTAAGATATTTTCTAATATCACCTATTAATGGTTGTGATAGTAATTCCATACACTTTTCAACATCACAGTAACACCCTAATTCCTCTTTCTTTTTAAACAATCGTATCGCAGTATGTGCAGGAGTATATAATGCAGTTATATCTAATTGTTGTGTGTTTAAAAATTTTTCAAACTCTTCAGTGTAATAAATTTGGTTATTAGAAAGATCTATCCCCGCTTGACAACAATTAAAATCAAAACCATTTAGAATATATTGATAATTTCTTATATTATCTCTATCATCTACTTTAGTAATAGTTATAAAATTTAATAGTCCATCTCTACTAACTTCAATAATTCTATAATTACTTCCATGATCATAAGTTATTTCACTACCATTATATCCTTCTTGGATAACTAAACTATTTGTACGGATAGGCGTATGAAGTACACCTGTATTATTTCCTTCTATAAAAATATCTAAATCATTAATAGGATAATCTTTACCATATTTCATATTTAATAAGGTATTTGCCACTGCACCACCAGCAAGAAATCCACTATTGGGAATGGCACACAATTTACTTAACTTATTTAAAATTTTTGCAACTATATCTTTATCTTCTAATAGATTATTCATTATTTTTATTTTTTTTATAAAGTAAATAAGCGGGAATTGTGATTCCTAATACGAGCACTATATAACCAGTATATGGGGCAAATAATATAAGGGCAACAAAACTAAATAATATTATAATTGCCCACAATATAATTTTTTCTATATTTTCTTTTTCCATTTTTGTTTTTTGTTTTGTAATTTAACTGGGGGTATTTCAAAATGTTTTATACAAACAGAATAACCAAATCTTGGTTCTAATCTAGTATCAATACTTTCACATACTACACATTTCTCATCTGATTTATACCCAAATAATTCAAATTGTTCTTCTTTATTCATCTTTGTTTTGGTTTAAATTAAACAATTCCATTATTGTATAACATTTCACCAACTTCAAATTTTATACCCTCCTTACTAATACCTTGTTCTATCATATCGAATACCGCATCTACAATTTCATTTGCACTTTCATCGTATTCATCGTAAAATTTTAAATCATAACTACTATTTAAAATAGGTTTGGATACATGGTTTTCCACATTTTCAGTTAAGATAGTTTCTTTTATTTTTTTATTGTGGGTATATTTTTCAAGTCCCAATTTAGTAATGAGTTTTTCACCAGCTTTTAATGAGTTACTAACTTCTTCAATTACCACATATTCAAAATCTGTATGTTGTCTGTAATAACCACACCCTAAATTTAAACAATTAAAGTCATACTTAGTGGCTAATTGAGTAACATCTGTAAATGGGTCAATACTGAATTTTGTATATCCAGATTCATTTAAGGTTTGTGTAATCTCATCTTTAAACTCCTGATCAAATAGTTTAACACCACTACAAACCTCACTAATCCAATTATCAGATGGTGCGTCAAACTGAATGGCGTATCCCACATTTTCGAAAAACTTATCGTCCGCTTGTTGAGATCCTAACATATTAATCTCTTCTTCCACAAAGAAAGCCCCTTTGAGGACATCAAACTTATTAAACATTTCCAAACAAACGTAAACACCACACTTATCGTCCCCACCAATACCTGTTTGTTTATCGGTGTTAGGGCGTCTAGCGGTTAATTTACCGCCATTTTCGACAATATCTAATCTTTCTTTATTAATAATATATTCTATGTGTGAACGGTGTACAGTATCCATATGTGAAACAACACAAGGATAATATTCCCCAGATGTCATTTTTTCACTACCTTTTGTTAGGTAAACATTACCCTTTTGATCCACAGTAGATAATATTTGATTCTCCTCTGCGAATTTTAAGATGTAATCTCTAACCATACTTTCGTTACTCGATATGGATGGTAAAGACAATACTTCCTTTAAAAAATCTATATTCATAGTTGTTATTTTATACAAATATACGAATTTTTTTTGAATTATCAAAACATTTTATATCTTTTTTTCATTAAAAAGTTTACAAAATGTTTTTTTGTTACTATTTATTAATAAATAATATTTTACTAAAAACTAATAAATTATGGGATGTGGGTGCAATAAACCAAAGCCGAAGCCGAAGCCGAAACCTAAAAAATAATTAGGATAACTGATTAGATGGTCCTCTTGTTATTCCATCGGGCCAAGGACTATTATCTATAGTATTATCAGGCCCCCTATTTGGACTAACTGACCAAGGACTGTTATCTAAGGTATTTGCGGGTCCCCTTGTTAATGACACAATATCTTCCCATTTAGTAGAAGTTCCACCACCAGACGATTCACCACTTTCTTCTTGCTCATCAATATACTCCTCCTCATCCTCTAAACCTATTCCATATTCTGTTACTACAAATCCCAGTTGTTGGTCTTTATCATAATAACCCAAGTAAGATCCCTTTTTATCATGTACTACTACCTCAATTTCATCAGTTTCAAAATCTAACTCTTGTGGAGAGTCCACCCATTCTAATACTCTTAGATACCATTCTTTGGGATCCCTAACAGTTTCACCGAATTCTCTGAGTAATACCTTTTTATATTGTGACTCTGTTAATTTAATTTTCATAATCTATCTTGCATTATTAAATTATGTAATGTATAATCCGGTACATCCGTAGATAAAATAAATGGATTCCCTCCAGCATCATCTGTTGATGCATCATACAAAGTATCTGATAACATATCGTGTTGGACCTCTATATTTTCTATATCCGTATCCCAATCAATATTATCATCAACTATAGAATTCTCATCCACAACAAAAGCGGAACTATCGATAGACTTTTCAAGGGCTTCTTCCTTACTTCCTGCAATTGCGTATATGGTAGCGGGGCCATAGCCTCTTGCCCACATATCGGCAGTCATAGGAACATCACCAGTAAAGGAATATATTCCTTTAAATTGTAATGGCTCCCCTATTAGGTTATCCCAATTGGTTATATTTTCTTTATAAAACTGTTCATATGTATATGCCACTATTAATGCCTCGTTAATAGGTAGTGCCATAGTGTCACGTAAAAATTTAATTTTAATATTAAGGGGACTCGTTGGTGGTAATTTATTTTCTATCAATTTAAATAGTTTAACAATAAAAGGCGTTACCTTATCGGTTAACCTACCCCAATCTTCGGTATCTTCGGTTAATAATCTATTATATTGCGATTCTGTTAATTTTATTTTCATTATCCTATAGTTACTCTATCCTTAAAATCATCCAGTTCCTCCTCATCAAAATCTATGGTGTTATCTGACACTCTATCCTGGGCATAATCATGATCTACTTCCCAGTCGGTATCATGATCATAAGAATCTACCCTATTATTCCAATCTGCTACTACCTCTACATCCCCATTTTGTAATTGTTCCAGAAACTCCTCATAACTGGTGGCGTAGGCTTCTGCATATCCATCTATATATCCACTTACCGTTCCAAATACAGGTACCTCAGTATCAAATATAAATCTACCATAGTAGACTAAGGGCTCACCCAATACTGAACTAAAATCATCTGTGATACCTTTTTGTGCTTTAAAATTATTAAAATTATATGTAAGTAATACTGCCTCTGCTTCAGTTAAACTAAAATCATTTTTTATCATCCTAACCTGAGCATCCCATGTCATCTCTGATTTTTTTGCTATTATATTAAATAATTTTACAATAAAGGGAGTTACTTTATTACCTATATGTTTAAAGTTAACATCACCATCAAGAAAATCTTTCTCATTCTCCACTAGTAATCTATTATATTGTTCCTCTGTTAACTTAATTTTCATTATTCTATTTCTATTCTACTTAAAATCGATGCATTATCAGTATGACTGTCTAGATCATTAATTTCATCTCTTATTTTATCAAAGGCATAATCTTGATCTATATCCCATTCCGCATCTTCAGGGTAAGATTCAATAACATCACTCCAATCACTATCTATATCCTCCCAATCACCAGATTTAATCTGTTCAATAAAGTCATCATAACTAGTGGCATGCCCTGTGACCCATCCGGAAATAGTTCCATATACATACGCCTGCAACGGAACTTGGGTATTAAATTTAAATTCCCCCCAGTACTCTAAGGGTTCACCCAAATAACTACTAAACTCATCCACTTCTCCACTACTACTAAAAGTACCATAATTGTGAGTTAATAACTTAGCTTCAGGTAGTGTTAATCCAAAGTCCCTAACAATAATTTGTATAATATCCCTATCTAGGGAGGTACGATAAGGTCCCACTTTTTGATGGAGATAATTAAATAATTTCACAATAAACTTATTTACTTCATTACCGATATGGGGAAATTCTACTTTCCCATCTAGAAATGATTTATCATTTTCTACCAATAATCTCTTATATTGATATTCAGTTAGTTTAATTTTCATCAGTTTCTTCTTCAGCTTCAGGTTCTTTTTTAATGGTTTCCCCTATAATATAGGATCCAACAAATGGAGTTAAAGCGGCAAAGTATGCGCTCATACCCATAAGATCGGCACCATTAATAATAGTAAATACCCCAATGATTAACCATAAGAAAACTGTTAGGTATATCATTAATTCTCTTTTACTTGATTTTCCTCCTTTGAATATGGAACTATCACCACTTTTTCTAACTGATTCCCCATACATATATGCACCCGCAAAACCAGTTAATGAAATAAAATACGCCGCTAATTCATTAAAATTAGTTTCATAGTAGGTACCTAATATACCAATCCCTACCCATAGTGTTACAATTATGTAAGTCAAACATTCTCGTTTGGAGTCACAACATCTTTTTAAAAAATTCATATCGTTTTTTATTATAAATATCGAGAGGGCATAAAAAAACCCATCAGATTGATGGGTTTAATAGTAATATTAAAAAATTTTATTATACTGGTTTAGGAGGGTGGAGTAATTGGTTAATACAATTATTTCTTAAAGTGGTCTTAGTCTCAGATATTAATTCATAAAATTCTTCCATAGCAGTATCATACGCTTCATAATCTTCCTCTCCTTCTTCCGTTAGAAACTCTTCTTCATCGGGATATTCAAAATCATCCTCTTCATCTTGATGGAACCCATTTTTGTTAAGGGCGAACCCACCCACTGGGGAATAACTCTCGTCCTCATAATCACCGTTTATATTACATTCAGGATCAATCTCCCTACACACCCTAAAAAGATGTTTAACAAACTCTTCAGGATAATACCACGCGGACGTAGTAGATATCTCCGCTTCCTCATCATCTACCCAAAAATCCTCATGGTAACACCATTTAGCACCCACATTTTCTCCAAACCATCCCCTATCATTTTGGATGTCATCGTAAAATGCACCAATCAGTGCAAGGTATTGATCTTCTTTATTTTTTTCTTCAGTTAATTTTCTTTTTTCTTCTAAAAATTTCATTAACTTTTCATTACCATCTATGGTAATTCTTGTCATTACATGATTTGCCATAATTTTTACTTTACAAAAAAAGGGATAATCTCTTATCCCTTTTAAATGTTATTGATCTATTACTTAAACTGCGTCACCTACCCATTTAACCACTGAATTCAATCCGTAGATTTCTGTGATTTTTTTCATAAACCTTCTTGGGTTTTTTCTAATGTAAGTTAAGCTTTCTGTTGGAACTTCTGTCTTAGAAGGTCCAAAAAGGGTTAGTAACTCTTCTTCCCTGTTTTTTGGTGTATTTCTACTCATTTTTTTAAAATTTAAGTTAATAATTAATTTATGATACAATAATAATCATTTTAAATTTACCAGTCAATACCTATTTTAAAAAAAATTAACTAATTTCTAAAACTTCTATGTCAAAAACCAATTTTTTACCAGCTAAAGGATGATTTGCATCAATAGTTACATCATTTTCTTTAACTTCTTTAACCGTTACATTAATAGTTCCTTTTGGTCCATTTGATTGTAATACATCACCCACCTTAAACCCATCAGGTAATTTATCTTTAGTGACTGTAGTTACAAGACCATCTAAATATTCACCATATGCTTCAGTTGGTTCGATGTTAAGGGTTTTCTTCTCACCTTCTGACATACCTAGTAATCCTTTTTCAAATCCAGGAATTAAACTTCCTTGACCTAATATTGTATGTAAAGGTTCTCTTCCTTCACTTAATGAAGAATCAAATACTTCACCATTATCAAATTTACCAGTATAATGTACACTTATTGTTTTACCGCTTTCTACTTTTTTCATAATACATTTATTTTTTTTTATTATAAATTAAATAATAAATATAATAATATAAATAGTAAAGCATAAAAAAACCTCAATATTTTATTGAGGTTAATTTGGTGGAGATGGGGGGTTTCGAACCCCCGTCTTGCTCTTCATCCATACAAGATCTTTTTACAGGCTTAGGATAAGTTTTCTTAAACTTCCAAAACGGATCACCTGTGTTAGAACTCTTAAGGTGGTTCATGGTCTAAGTATCATTACCTTTCACCTCTCGTACTTCCTTTTACACCTTATCTATCTACAAGTATACTCAATAGTATGGTGTGCATGTCAGCTAGTTTGACTAGGCTGCCATTGCATACTCAGAATTTCCATCTAAGCGGTTGATGGTTGGTCATCACCCAGACCTGAATCTTCATACTTCTCGAAGCCAATCAATTCCACGTCATCCCCATTTTTTTCAAAGAACTCTATATCTTCGGTATATAATTTTTTATAATACTCTTCTTTAATGATTTCCTCACTATAAGTATCTTCAAATAATCGTTTCATATATCCCATAGTACAAATATAATAAACTTTTTTAATAAATACAAATAAAAAAACCCCTAATTAAAGGGGTTTTAAATATAATCTAAATAATGTATTACTTTAATCTTTTAGTAATACCTTTTGATTGTTATTAATTTCTCGATATAAATTCTCTACTTCTTTACCTATATGAGCATGAAGTTTATCGTGTCTGGAATCTATTCTTCTATTAATATCATCTACATCATTATTAATTTCTCTATGTCTTTCCTCTATTTCTCTATACATAGCATCTTCCAATTTATTTATTCTACTATTGGTTTCTTCACTTCTACTTATTATTCCTCTTTCTAACTCATCATTATTAATGTCAAATTCTTTTATTACATCATCCATTACTTCAACATCAACTTTACCCTTTAATTTTTGGAGTATAACTACAACAAATAATACTATTGCAACTATTGCCAACGTGGACAAAACTGATACCGTTATTAAAATTGTTTCCATAATTTTTAAATTTTATTACGTTTTGTTATTTATGTTATTTAGATTATATAATATAAATACTTTAAAAAGAGAATAAAGTAAACTTTAAACTACATAAGAGGGAATGCGGGCGGACTTCCAAAGATTATATTCTTTAGTGGTAATTTCTCCATTTTCTAAAATGGTTTTGTTTCCATCTTTATATGGTAAAACATGATCCACCACATATTTATCTCCCTCTAAAACCTCCAGAAGATTAACATATTGGTGTGTCTCTTCTCCTTCTTTATACCATTTATTCTCTACTTCACCATTTATTCTCACTTTACCGTTAGTTGATATCCATAGATTTACTTTATCATAAAAGCTAAAATTTCTTTTATTGTCTTTTTGAATGGTAATATCTTTTAAATGGGGTGTAATATCTTTTACTATTTTCTCCAATCTTACATCTGTATGACTAGCTACTAATCTACATAAATCTCCCCATGTCTTCTCTTCCCCATTTACATTATAAATCGCTCTTTTTTCATTTTTTCTAAAAATTTCTTGTTTATGAAATAATCTTAAAAAAGTATCATATTTTTCTGTATTCACAAAAATATTATTTTTTACAAGATAACTTAAGAGACTATACAAATTATAAACAAAAGACTTATCAAACTTTTTAGTGGTGGTGTTACACCCTAAAACTTTATACCATTCATTTATAACTTTTTTAAAAGAACTAATATTACCAGTCTCTTTTTTATACATTGTATCCCAAGAATCTTGGGTTCCACCTCTATTGGTAGTTTCATAATATAACAACATTGCTAGTAACTCATCATCAAACATTCTATTCTTTTTAATACCAATTTTATCAGTTATTTTATCCATCTTTCTAGATGTCTCTCTTATATAATCTGCCACAATGGAATTTATACAATTTCTTTGTTCTTGTCTATTCCAGGGTTGTCCTTGATTTACCTTTATCCCTAATTCATGCATTTGGATCAGTGACATAGAACTATAGGTAGTGACAGTTAATTTCTTTTTAAGAAAAAGGCTTTTATCTTTATCATGTGCATAAACCACTTTCATCTCATTTTTCATATATTTAAGAAGAGTTTGGCTTCTATTATTCCCATCAATGGAAATATATTCATATCCTTTATCCATAAGACCCTTAAAATATTCTGCGTCTTTATGTCTATTTTTTTGTAAAGCTATATGGTAACTCGCCCCAATATTTACTACAATAATAGAATGAGAAACCATATTTTTATATATAGAATCAATGAAATTTAATTGGTTTTCTTTATTCCAGGAATTTCTTCTTTGGTATCTCGGATCGATGTAAATCTTTTTCTTTTCAATTCTATTGATTATATCTTCAATATAATCTTTTTCAGTAGTGAACTGAACTTCTTCCGCCATATTAATGACGATTTCGTTTTTTGATTTGGTTGTCATAATTTAATATTTTTTAATTAATTAATAATTTATATGTGGCTAATATACAACCATTTTTTTTAAAATCCAAATTTTTTAAACTAATTCTTCAAATATCCCAATAATTTCACTAATAACTAATATAATAGCAGCAATAACTAAATCAAAGGGAATAAAAATATAACCAACTATTCGTACCCCACTTTTAATAAATGATATAATTTGATGCCATTTTTGATTGGGCATCTTTTCTATCTCTTTATTCGTATACGAATTATTACGTGCCCTTATTTTATCACAAAATAAGGGGTTTGGTTTACCCGTTAGTTCTT
>Ga0080013_1005675_pt1 | contig 11469 bp, 14 predicted proteins | sample ETNvirenome_6_85_FD_69236 | JGI IMG/M metagenome (GOLD analysis project Ga0080013, IMG submission 69236) | Marine viral communities from the Pacific Ocean - ETNP_6_85 (SPADES assembly) (version 2) | ecosystem: Environmental > Aquatic > Marine > Oceanic | place: Pacific Ocean | collected 2013-06-19
CCTGTTGGTAGTTTTTTCATAGGTTACGCTCCATGACAGCGTTTAAACTTCTTATTAGATCCACAAGGGCACGGCTCATTGCGCCCCACTTTAGGATAGGATCGCACCAGGGTGCGTCCACCTTTACGACTTCGTTGCTTTTTAACTTTATATTGCATAGTTTGATTACCTTGAAACCCCCGACAGTGCCCCAGGATTAGGGCAAAGCGGGGATTCCGGAGTGTTTAAACGGTTTACTCAGGGTATGGTTTCCCCAGCGGTTACACGGTTTACAAGCTGCACCGCTGCCGATACTGAACCCCCGTCACCGAATACGCCTTTACTAAAGCACCGCACTGTGTCACCGTTGCCAGCATGGGGAACCATACTTACCTGGAACCCCGTTGTACCACTGGCTGCGTTATAGGCTGCAACCACTTCGATTGCACCTGCCCAGGTTGAAACCCTGGCGACCACTTCATCTGACTGAGTGGCTGTAATAGTTGATACGGTATCTTTGCCACTGTTCTCAACTCCACAAAAGAAATGAGATCCGTTGCCCTTAAACCCCTCGTCCTGTCTAGCTGAGGGGTTGCTGCAAAACTTCCTGTAGCGTTCTTTTTTCACTGGGTTTCCTCCGATTTAGCGATTGCGGTTATTCCCTCTATGCTAAAGTTCCACGCGAGGTCTCTGTAACCATGAATGACAAACTTGGCGGCTTGTCTAGCCTTTGACACGTTCAAATACTCGCCAATTTCTACACCGTCAACGTAGACAACCTTTCTAGATTTCATACTAAGACCCCTGGAAAGGATACGAATACCGCAGCCCTGGTAACGGGTAGCCTCTATAAAATACTCTTTAGTCACGCTATATCCCCCCGTATCATGGGGATATTACAAGCCCCGCAAACTAGCCCATATGTTAGAAAAGGCGTTTTAGCTTGTCGCGCTACGTTGTCGCACTCTGGGCACACCACCTTGATTAATCGACTGCCTTTTGTGCCTTTTTTCTCAATTGCTGGTGTTAATACCTCATGCGGGTATTTACCCAGTTCGGCAGCAATAGCCTTTAATTGGTCATTGAGCTTTGGACCAGCATGGGTTGCCTTCATTGGGCCTTCTAATCCTATCTTGAGAGCTAGGCGTTTAAACGGCCCCTTATGAGAGCATTCGGTGCCCACAATACAGTGATCCATTTCATGTACGAGGGTTTCCAGGACGCCATTGTTGTTGTCGTCCTCAGATATAGCATCCGACAACACCGGACTAATGAACATTTCGGTAATGTTACCCGCTGAGGTTGAGGGGTTCCAGCACTGACCTATAGCCCCGCCTATTGATCCATCCTCGCGGGAAAAAGGCCGTGCACCTGCTGGAAACCCAGTGGACACTCTAAAGTCTACCGCCTTGACATCGTGCGGCGCAAACACCACTGTATTGATCTTATCAGCGGCAGCATTCAGCCATTGTTCTCTATTCATAGAAATCTCTCCCAAATGTATTGTGGCATAATCCTGGTGAAGGGTATCATATAAAGACAAAATGCCAGCAGTAAATACTTAGCCATAGTGAATAATACTTTATGCGTTTTCATGTTATCTCTATCCACAAGTGAGTAAAGCAAAGGGCCAACAGTATAAGGCCAGCAACAAAGTAATGTAAGCCATTGTCCCCCGCCCGTTGCCAAATAGTCCTTTTCTTTTCAGGTATAAGCATAATAAGTCCTAATCAATTAACAGTGATCGAACAGTAGCATACTTATATATAGTGTCAACCCCTAATTGTCTACTCATTGCAATAGGTACAGTATTGGTTTCCTCAAGGTTTCCTTGTAGGTTTCCTCAGATAGATATCCCTGGCTGTGCACACACGCACAGTTCAAACCAAATGAGGCAACCCATGAGGCAACCCAGCAGTGCGCGGGATACCAGGGGGCAGCCTCTAAGGTTTCCTCAGCGCGTTTAAACACCAGTACAGGCGCGACCCAGGGGCGGCCCCCCTTGCGCGAAAATGAATATATATATATTGTATCCACGCAGTGGAGAGGAAACCCATAAAATATTAAGAAATGCTTATGAACCATGAAATCCCTCAAGAAGTACGGACTGAGAGTCTATATCGCATGGTCTCTCACAGTGGATTGCGTAGCGGTCTGTATAATATTATGGTATTTATTGGGAGGAAGCCCAGTGGCACACGACTATATAAGCTATCATCCCAGCTCTAGGCAGATAATGAAGTTTGAGGATAGGCGTAGCTCTAAGCCATCCCATCCTGGGATACTAGCACCTCCGGTGGCTACTGCTCAGATAGGTCTGTTGTATACGAACCCACCACCCAAGAAAAAGTCTGGTAGGACATATCTAGCGGATACGATAGATTTAGACAGACTAATACGGGCTGAGTCCAGTGGCAAGAAGGGACAAACCTCTTCACAGGGAGCCTACGGGTTAGCCCAGTTCATGCCTGAAACCTATGCAAATTGGCACGTAGACTCGAAGATAACTAAAGTCCCTATACCTAAAGTGTTTAAAGGGAAGAAGTTTGAGGAGGTTATGGATGATGAAGGACTTGCTAAGTTAGCAGCCAAGACTTATATGAGGATGCTTGAGAGATATTTAGAGAGAGCAGAAGGACTAGGCCCAGAGGATGTGACCGTAAGAAATATATTAGGTTCTTACAATGTTGGCCCTACCAAGTATAGGAGCAGGATCAGGAAGAGAAGGAATTTTCTGAGGGCTACGGGAAGGCGTGATCTTGATGATGTCCCTTTCCACTTATGGGAAAGATGGTTAAAAGTAAAATAGTTAAGGAGATAGCAAATGGCTAATGGAGATTTAGGTATGCCCCCAATGGGAGGCCCAGGAATGGCCCCTCCAGGTATGGCCCCACCAATGGGTGATCCCGGTATGGCTCCCCCAGGTATGGGAGGAGGCCCGCAGGATGAAGTGGGTCAATTATTAGAACTTAGAGGTCAGATAGACCAGAGGCTCATGGAGCTTGGTGTACCACCGGAGGCTATGGCTTCCCCTGATATTGCACCTCCTATAGCCCCTCCAATGCCCCCTATTGACCCTGCTATGGCTGGTGGTGGTATGCCTATGCCTCCTGGTGGCCCTCCTATGCCCCCAGGCTTACTAGGGTGAGAACAGAGAAACAGGAAGCCTTTATAGAGGCATTCTGTCTTACTGGTAATGCTGCTAAGGCAGCAGAAATGGCTGGCTATTCTTCTAAAGCAGCCAAACAGAAGGGATATGCTCTAAAAAAGCAGTTCACACATGAAATCTCTGAGAAAACCAGGGATATGATGCGTGATGCTGTGCCTGGGGTTCTAGCAAAACTCCATGAATTGATAGAGGAATCCTCTTCAGACGCTGTAAAGCTGGGAGCCATAAAGGATTTCCTGGACAGAGCAGGGTTGAAACCCGTAGAAAAGGTCGAACAGCAAGTATCTCATGTTGAGACAGCCTCTATTGAGGAGCTACGGAGGGAACTGGAGGCTCTTGTGGGCACTTCTGACCCAGAAGAAATACCTCAACTGGTGAACTAAGTGGCTGAAGGCTTTTCAGATGCTACTGAAGGAGGGAATGTAAGTGGCATTCTGGGTGAGATTGAAGACCTGGATGGTATTCTTGACCTCCCAATGGTCACTGATTTCATAACTACTATCCCAGGTTCTACTGACAGCACTGCTATGGGTGGTGAAAACCCCCACCAGTATCAGGTTGGGTTGGATAAACTGGGTAAATTTGCTAAGGCTGGGCTATACGGAGGGCTTACTAAGGCAGCTTGGGGTGTAAACCCCCTGCTTGGTATCGCGCTCAATACCCCCGGATCATTCTTCAGGGCTGGAGCAAAGAAGTTGGGAGGTGATACCCTGGATAAATGGGACAAGTTAGGCGTTGCTACTGGTACTATCAGTGCGACTCCACTAAGCAGTTTTGTAAATAAGTTTGTTGATATTGTATTCCCTGGGAGTACCACGCTAGATGATCCTGACAAGAACTGGAAATTAACTCCGTAATGGCTCATGGTAGACATTCTAGAATACACCCCAGAAGAGGAGAATCCCCCTAGTCTACTTGACTTCCTAGAGGGTTATCCTGGTGCGGTTAAAGAACAGTTTATGCAGGGAGCAAAGACTCTCTCCCGTCATAGGCAGGATGCGACAGCAGGCCCGATTGGGGCAGCCCAAATGCTGTACTCCCCTGTTGCACCCACTATGGAGTATTTTTATGATCGTGTAGCTCACTTACTTGGCCCGAACCTGAATAAGATGTGGAGGGCACAGCATGAATCCCATAACCGCGCCCTAGAGAGTTTAGGGTTTGAGCCTCATGATGAGTACCAGGATATAACGAGGAAGAAGTTGAGGATGCCCCTAGCCATAATGGGTTCTGTCCTAAGAGGCAGCCCACAATGGTACTCTGCTCTCCGAAAGGCGATCAAGGATGCAAAACAGGATAAAGGCCCGATTGGTTACTGGAAAGGCCAAATAAAGAATACTCCAGGGGCTACCTCAGAGTCCACTAAAACAGGCTTTGACGAGCGTTTAACCACCTGGGGATTGCCTCCTGAGATAACAAAAGAAAGTATTGGCTTTAAAGAGTTTGAAGGAAATGTCACCAAGGATGAGGTTCTAGGGCTTCTTGAACCTATAGAGTTAAAAGAGACTATTCTGGGTGGCGCACCTTATAGTGTAAGAAAACTTACTCCTGATGAGGTAAGGGGGTTAGGGTCTCCTCTAGCTCAAGTTCTGGGGGAGGATGTACTACCGTCAATACGCAGGCAGTTTGAGGTTTGGGGCGTTGTCGATGCAGAAGATAATTTAGCAATGAATTTGCCTATCGAGGGAAGGATAAATATTTCGAGTCACCACAGGGGTAGAGATGACGGTATTGGATGGGATCGCGCTGGCAGGCCAGAATGGTATTACGGCGAAGTTGGTGCAAAAGAAGCAGCTAAGTGGCATAATCTACGATCAGGTGTTACCAATCCACAATTTGAAGATAGGCAAGATTTAAGGACTGCTGGTGGAACAGATTATCGAGAGATTCTTATCCATCTTCCGAAGAGAGAAAGTGCAGATTACTGGTATAATCGACAGAATAATTATGTGCAGGATATGCACAAGAAGTATGGGAATGGGTGGGTAAACAAAGCTACGAGTGAAGAGATGAGGACGGCTTGGGGCTTTGGGGAAAAAGCTGAGTTAGCTGACGGCCCAAATATGAATTATGCTGGTGGTCATTGGGATCAGGAAAATACTTTAGGCCATATAAGGGTAAGTAATATTACCGCAAACAATTTGAAGTCTTTGCATTCTGATGAGTATCAGCTTGATTGGTGGCAGGCTGCGGAGAAGGCAAGAAGGCGGGAAATAAGGCGTTTGTCCCAAGCCCTTGATATTTCAGAGAAAGAGGCAGCCAAGCAAGTACCCAAAGATTATGGCTATGTCACGAAACCTGAAGAGATGGACTCTGATGGAACTGTTATCCCTCAGACCGGAGAAGTCCCTGATGAACCCTTCAAGGATAAGGGGTGGGAAGTTCTATTTAAGCGTCATTTCATGGAGGCTATAAATGATCCAGACATTGAGGCTATAACGTGGTCAACCGGGAATACGCAGGCTGATAGGTATAGTTTAAGTCGTGTGTTTGGAAAAATTGATGTTAGGTATAGTTCGGCTGAGAGCGATCCATACTATGGTAAGTATAGTATAACGGCCTATCCTAAGGATGGAAGCAGCGCACCACAAGTATATACGGACATTCATGGGGATGATCTAGGGAATTATATAGGAGGGGAATTAGCCACTAAAGCTATAAGAGAAATCAAGGATGCTCCTTCACGCACTGAGCTAATAGATATTCCCAGACTTCAAACTGATTTTGAAAACACTGGTGGCAGCGTTACCTACGAAGGTCTAGACTTGAATATGGGTGGTAAGTTTCTACAATTTATCTATGATAATAAAGCCCCTCAATTCTTTAATAAACTTTTAAAGGAATTCAAGATGCCTTCTAAGAAGGTGTTTATAGGTGGGCATGAAGATTCTGCATGGACATTACATTCTGATGCTGGTGTATTGCCCCTTAAATTCAAGAGTAGGGAGGCAGCCCAGAGTTATCTTGAGAAACATGATGGACAAACAGGTGCTTTTTCAGGGTTTGCTGGATTGCCTATGGAGGATTGGGAAATATCTGAGACTACTGCTTTAGATGTATGGCAGCAAATAATAACTGATGAGATGAGAGAGAAGTTCAAGGAAGGAATGTCTTTAACTAAGCGGGAAGAGACGGGGCTTCTAGGGAGCTATGCGTAATGCCTATACAACGCTGTACGCTTAAAGAAGGAAAGAAAGGCTGGAAATGGGGTTCTTCTGGGAAGTGTTATCCCAACAAATCACAAGCAGAGAGGCAGATGAGAGCGATTCATGCAAGCAAGGGAAGAGCTAGAAAAAGCAGTAGAAATCGCTAGGGAGATAAGGACAAGAGAAAGGTTCAATAAGATTGACCTATATGACCCTTACCCCTATCAACTTAACTTCCACGAAACTGGAGGTTCTGCTAACCAGCGACTTTTAATGGCTGCCAACAGAATAGGAAAAAGTTACTGTGGTGCAGCAGAGATGGCTTTCCATGTAACTGGGCTATATCCCAAGTGGTGGAAAGGCAGACGATACAGACAGCCAATAATAGCGTGGGCTGGAGGGGTATCGAATGAAACAACACGCGACATAGTACAGTACGAATTATTGGGTTCTCCAGATGACCCCGAAGCCTTTGGTTCCGGTTCAATACCGAAAAAACTAATAATAAAAACCGAAAGGAAACCCGGTGTCCCTAATGCCAAATCGGTCGCTCTAATCAAGCACGTTAGCGGTGGGAACTCTTCTTTATTCTTTAAAGCCTACGAGATGGGCCAAGAGAAGTGGCAGGGTCGTTCAGTAGATTGCATATGGTTGGATGAGGAACCAAACAGGGATATATACTCCCAAGCAGTCACTAGAACTTTGGATCGTAAAGGTATGGTTTATATGACTTTTACTCCAGAGCAGGGGATGACAGAAACTGTAGCCTCGTTTATGAACAACCTCCAATCAGGCCAATCCCTAACTAACGCTACCTGGGATGATGCCTCTGAGAGAATCTTCTCTATGAATGGAGAAAGAGGCCACCTCTCAGAAGTTGTAATGGAACAGATATTGTCCAGTTACAGCCCCCATGAGAGAGAGATGAGGCGTAACGGTAGACCCTCGATTGGTTCAGGATTGGTTTTCCCACTGGGAGAGGAAAAGATAATCATTGATCCTGTGCGTATAAAAAGTCACTGGCCCAGGATAGCAGCTATAGATTTCGGTTGGGATCACCCCACTGCTCTCGTATGGTGCGCTATTGACAGGGATACAGAAACTTTTTATGTGTACGATTGCTACAGGGCTTCAAAAGCAAGCCCCACTGTACACGCTTCATGTATAAGGCAACGACCTATGTTTATACCCATAGCCTACCCACATGACGGGAATCGCAGGGATAGCATGGGAAACCCAGGTCTTGCCGACCAGTATAGAAATCTAGGTTGTAATTTTAGACTAGAACACTTTACTAATCCTCCAGCTTTGGGAGAGAATAAAGGCTCTAACTCTGTAGAGGAAGGTTTAATGGCAATGCTACAAGCTATAGAGGCTGATAAGTTTAAAGTGTTTTCAACACTTCCAGATTGGTTTGAAGAGTTTAGAATGTATCACAGGAAGGATAACAAAGTAGTCCCCATTAGGGATGACCTCATGTCTGCAACGAGGTATGCGTTTCAGTCCCAGCGTTTTGCTATAGCTGGTGAAGACCCCACATGGACACAAGATGTTAAATACAGGAATTATGGAATTGTTTAATGGCTAGTGAAAAAATTACTGAAGAAGAATTAGTAACCAGGATACGAGGGGAAATCTCTGATTCTCTTGGTTATATGGGTGATGTAATATCTACTCAGCGCGAACAAGCCATGAAGTATTACTATGGTCTACCCTTTGGTAATGAAGTTGAAGGGCGTAGCCAGTTCGTAGATTCTACTGTACAAGATACTATTGAATGGATAAAACCATCCTTGATGCGAGTATTCGCTTCTGGGGATGAGATGGTCAAGTTCTCCCCCCACGGCCCGGAAGACGTAGAGATGGCTAAACAGGCTACAGACTACGTTAATTATGTTTTTACAAAAGACAATCCGGGTTGGGAGATTTTATATTCTTGGTTTACAGATGCTTTACTATCAAAGAATGGAATAGTAAAAGTTTGGTGGGACGAGTATGATGAACCCAGCAGAGAAGAGTATCGTAATTTAGATGAGTATGAATTTACAATTTTAATAAACGATGATGAGGTAGAAGTTATAGAACATACATCTTATGGTGAAGGCCCGACAATGACCCATGATGTAGTTCTTAGTCGAAATTCTCGCGGTGGGAGAATACGGGTAGAGAATGTTCCTCCCTCAGAATTTCTTATTAGTCGAGAATCTAAGAGCATTGAGGATGCTAGATTTGTATGCCATAGAGTTATAAAAACACTCTCTGAGCTAAGGGAGATGTACCCAGATGAAGACCTTGAGCCAGGTGATCTTGGTGGGGGTGATGATGATATGTCAGCGTTCTCTGCTGAAAGGCTAGAGCGTTTTCAGTTCGACAAATCTGCTAAATACTGGGAAGGCATGGGGGGTGGAGATGACTATGGAGAGGAAGGTTTACGAACCTACTGGTTACATGAGTCTTATCTAAAAACAGATTTTGATGGGGACGGCATTACAGAACTTAGAAAAGTTTGTACTGTAGGTTCTAAGGTATTAGCGAATGATGAGATAGACTCTATTCCGCTTGTTTCTATTACCCCCATAAAAATACCACATAAGTTCTTTGGACTTTCAGTTGCAGACCTTGTTATGGATTTACAGTTGATGAAGAGTACGCTAATGCGTAATCTCATGGACAATATGTACAACCAGAATTTTGGACGTTTCGCAGTATTAGAGGGGCAGGCGAATCTCGATGATCTACTTACCCAACGCCCTGGAGGAGTAGTTAGAGTTAAATCCCCTAACGCCGTAACGCCCCTCGCTACCCCTGCATTGCAACCTTACTCATTCCAGATGCTTGAATACTTGGATGGAGTAAGGGAGGCTAGAGCTGGTGTATCTAAGATGTCTCAGGGTTTAGATGAGAATGCTCTGACATCCCACACGACAGCCACCGCTGTAAACGCCGTTATGGGTGCCGCTCAGAGTAGAGTGGAACTGATTGCCAGGAACTTTGCCGAAACTGGCGTAAAAGATTTAATGATACGGATATATGAACTACTGTATAAAAATCAAGACAAAGAAAGGGTGATTAGATTACGCAATGAGTGGGTTCCGGTACGTCCTGATGCTTGGAATGATAAGTATGATTGTACTGTTTCTGTGGCTCTAGGAAGTGGAAACAAAGACCAACAGATGATGCACCTTTCCCAGATGCTCTCTTTTGCTGGGGAGGCAATGTCTGGTGGATTGAAAATTGTATCAGAACAGAATATGTATAACTTAGGGGCATCTCTTGTAAAGGCTATGGGTTTTCAGAATGTAGATGATTTCTTAACTGATCCCTCTACAATACCTGAGCAACCTCCAGAGCCTGATTTAGAAGAGCAAGCAAAACTAATGGAAGCTCAAGTTAAACAAGAAGAAGTAAAAATCAAGGCTGCGGAAGTTCAACTTAAGGCCCAAAAGATCCAGCAGGAGTACCAGAAGTTAGCGGTAGACTCTAGATTAAAAGCTGAGGAAATTAGCATTGAAAGGGAACAACGACGAGCCGTAGCTATAGGGGATACCTAATGTTAAGAAAAGGAAAAAAACCACCCTCAAAGGATACTTTAGATGGTGAGATAAAACGATTAGACGTTGCAGCCCAAACCCCCTTTGAGAAAGGTAAAAGACGGAAACGGATTTGGCAATCCAAACAACATAAGGTTTCATAAACTATATGACACCAGAAGAGAGAGAAAGAAGGGCAAAGAGTTTAGTCGATGACCCATTACTACAGGAGTCATATGACGTTTTAAGAGAAGATTTAATGAACCGCTGGATTCACAGTGGCTCAACAGATTCGGAGGCCAGAGAATCAATCTGGCTTGCGATAAGACTGCTTGAGAGAATCGAAGGCCATATAAAGTCCATAATTGAAACTGGACATATGAACAAGATTCTGGACAAGCAACACCCTTATATCTGATAGAGGAATTTAATTATGGCGGATACGCAGAATGCCCCGCAAGTCCCGGCTGGATTACAGCCGATACCCGCACTAGGTGGAAGCATCACCGAAGCACAAGAAGCATTACTTGGCTTAGAGGAACCTGAAGAGGAAACCCCTCAAACTGAGGAAGCACAACCTACCGAAGTTGAAGAGTCTCAACCTGAAGAGGAAGACGAATCATTTGAGGAGGAATCTGAAGAGGAAGAAGAAGCTGAAGAAGCTGAAGAAGACTCTGAAGAACCCGACGAAGAAGAGGAAGAGGCACTTTATGCTGTTACCGTAAATGGTAAAGAGCGGGAAGTAAGCCTTGACGAGCTTTTAAGCGGATATAGCCGTCAGTCGGATTACACTCGCAAGACGCAAGAACTGTCAGAAGAGCGGAAACAGATGGAGTCCCTTGGACAAAGGTACAACTCTGAGGTTGCTCAAATACAGTCAGAGCGTCAGCAGTACATGATGAATCTACAACAAATTATAGAGAGTGCTACCGGAGATTTACAACAATTCTCTACTGTGGATTGGGCATCTTTAAAAGAATCTGATCCAATAGAGTATGTGACTAAGCGCGAAGAGTTTAGGGAATCCCAGGAAAAAATCCAGGCCATTCAACATCAGCATGAGTATGCAAGGCAGAAACATTTGAATGAAGAGGAAACTCTCAAAAAAACTGTAGTCAGAGAAGAGCATAAGAAGTTAGTAGAGTCTATGCCTGAGTGGGGCGAACCAGAGGTACAGAAAAAACTTGCTTCTGATCTAAAATCTTACTGTATTGAACAGGGGTTTACAAGTGAAGAACTTTCTCAACTTGTAGATCATCGTTCTGTTATTGTTTTATTAAAGGCTTTGAAATACGACCAAATGCAAAATGCGGATGTAAAGTCAAAGAAAATAAAAAATAAACCAAAGGTTATTAGGGCAGGAAAAGGCAAGTCTACGTCTGAGAGTTCCAAATCAAAACGTACTGCACAAATGAAACGTCTTCAAGGCACAGGACATCTTGACGATGCATCTGCGCTCTTAGAGGATTTTATAGACATTTAACTAAGGAGGGAAAACGCTATGGGCGTTCCGTCAGACACAAGGGAAACCTATGGTGCTATAGGCATCAGGGAAGACCTAAGTAATATAATTTACAACATAAGTCCAATGGATACTCCGTTTTTGAACGGTGTTGGACGGGGTTCGTGCGATAACACGACCTTT
>Ga0080013_1005679_pt1 | contig 11463 bp, 8 predicted proteins | sample ETNvirenome_6_85_FD_69236 | JGI IMG/M metagenome (GOLD analysis project Ga0080013, IMG submission 69236) | Marine viral communities from the Pacific Ocean - ETNP_6_85 (SPADES assembly) (version 2) | ecosystem: Environmental > Aquatic > Marine > Oceanic | place: Pacific Ocean | collected 2013-06-19
TGCCTCCTTGAATGAGCGACAAAAACAACGTATTGTCGAAGCTATTAGTAGTGCCGATTCAGTCGATGCAGCGAAGTCTATTTTTGAGACACTTCAAAGCGCAGTGGGTTCATCTCTTAAATCAAGAGATAAATCACAATCACTGAGCGAAGCGATCACCAGAGGTAACGCTACAACGCTGAGACAAAAACAAAAACAAACAACGCAAGATCCTAATATTGAACGTATGAAGAAACTTGCGGGCATTTAATTCATTTAAGGAGGAAAACAAAATGTCTATTTTAGAAAAATTGACTGAAGGGATCGTTAGTCGTGACCTCAGTCGTGAGAACCATGCTCTTCTCGATAAGTGGGAAAAGACTGGTCTTTTGGAAGGAATTGATGACGGCAATAAGCGTAATGCTATGGCATGTCTTCTTGAAAACCAAGCAAAAGAGCTTCTTCGTGAAGCATCAACTATGGGCGGAACAGGCGCTGGTGGTGATGTTGAAGGCTTCGCAGCCGTCGCATTTCCCATCGTTCGTCGCGTATTCGCTGGTTTAATTGCCAATGATCTAGTGTCGGTCCAACCGATGAGTCTGCCTAGCGGTCTTATCTTCTTCCTGGACTTCACTTTTGGTGGTACTGACAGTCAAGGTGGTACTGGATCTCGTCTAGGCGAGACAATCGGCGAGTCACTTTACGGTGGTGGAAAGGTTGGTTCCGAAATCACCGGCGGTGTATCACTGACGGGTGCTGACATTGAAAAGTCGTTTTACAACTTGAACAATGGTTATTCATCTCCAACTGGTTCGGGCGGATTAACCACCCTCGCTATTCTTGCTTCTGGCACGATTGGCGGACCCAGTGCGGCAGATGCAGCATGTGAAAAGCTCGTTAGGTATGATCCTGACATCGCTTCAGGCACGGCTGTGGCTGTTGGAACCATTACTATTGCTACTGACTTGCCGAGTTTAAATCGGGAAGATTTAGTATCAGTTGTGTTGACGCCGGTGAATAATGGTCGTCAGGCACGTCGCTTGAGTCAATTGAGTGGCACCACGCAAACTACTATGTTGGTGGTTCTCGCTGGTTCGGGAAGTTCTCTAACTCCCAACCAGATGGCTGCGAACTTGCTGTTGGCGAATACTGCTAGTTGGGTCGAAGTTGATGACTTTACTACGGGTGGCGCTCTTGGTTCTATCGAAGGTGGTGTTGATCAGTGGGGATTGGAAAATAATCCAAACATTCCCGAGATCGACATCAAGGTGGACAGTGTTGCTGTGACCGCAGTTACCAAGAAGCTGAAAGCAAAATGGACCCCTGAATTGGGACAAGATTTGAACGCTTATCACAACCTCGATGCCGAAGTTGAATTGACAAGCATTCTGTCTGAACAAATTGCTCTCGAAATCGACCAAGAAATCTTGGAAGATTTGGTGATTGGTGCAACTGCTGGTAAGTATTACTGGAGTCGTCGTCCTGGTAGATTCTTAGTTCGTGATACAGGAGCTGCTATCAGCACCTTAGCGAATGAGGGTATACTCGGTGGTGACTTTACTGGTAACGTGTCAGAATGGTATGAGACTTTGCTCGAAACCATTAATGACGTGTCCGCTCAGATTCATCGTAAGACACTTCGAGGCGGAGCAAACTTTTTAGTTTGTGGTCCTGAAGTATCTAACATTCTTGAGTTTACGACTGGTTTCAAAGCCCGAGTAACTCATGATGATGATAAGGGCACCGCTGGTGCAGTTAATGTCGGTAATATTTCGAAGAAATGGGATGTCTATGTAGACCCCTATTTCCCACGAAACGTGATCTTAGTCGGTCGCAAAGGTAGTTCGTTCCTCGAAAGTGGATACGTATACGCTCCCTATGTGCCGTTGCAGACCACACCCACTATCTTTGGCGTTGAAGACTTCGTGCCCCGCAAGGGTGTCATGACGCGATATGCCAAGAAGATGGTGCGTCCCGATATGTACGGATTGGTTATTGTAGAAGACTTGCTAGGTTAATCCTTCAAGTTAATATTTAACTTAAAGAAAAGAGTCCTCATATTTGCTTATGGGGGCTCTTTCTTTTTTTGAAAAACTAATTACCTTGTGTATAGTTTTATAGTCCGGAGGAAATAATGTGGCAGTTCCTGTTTTATCACCAAGTTCGAATTCTAGTTTAGTTGTTTTACCTGCTACTGGCACCAAAGCAGATGTAACAGGTTCGCTGCCCTTTGGTGTCTACACCGGCGCTGACTTTATTTCTGGCGCCGTTGATCAAGTAGCCTACGTCTACCGTAAATTGGGCGGCGAAGTCCTAGATATAGAATTGACCGCTAATCAAGTATATGCCGCCTACGAAGAGTCGGTACTAGAATATTCTTACATTGTTAACATCCACCAGTCCAAGAATTCTTTGTCTGATTTGCTGGGGAATCCTACGGGCACTTTTGATAGTGATGGAGAGATGCAAGCGGGCGCGCTTCGTACTTCCCTCAGTGGAACCGGCGCGGAGTTAAGATATCCCAAGTTTAATTTTTCTTATGGCAAACGTGTAAGTGTAGGATTGTCGGAGAAGGCAGGAGTAGGAGGAGATAATCGCTTCTATACTGCATCACTCTCTATCGTTGACAAGCAGCAGCAGTACGATTTGCAGGCAGTTGTTTCAGCCAGCACTGACGCTGCCTTTACCTTTGATAAAGACAGGAAAGTTACAATTACTAAGGTGTGGTACAAATCTCCTCGTGTTATGTGGAGATTTTATGGGTACTATGGTGGACTTAACGCGGTAGGAAACATGTCTACCTATGGACAATATGCCGATGATAGTACATGGCAAGTAGTTCCAGTGTGGCAGAATAAACTTCAAGCAATGGCGTATGAAGACGCGATGTACACGCGCATTTCTCACTACTCTTTCGACATAAGAGATAACCAATTAAGACTTTTCCCCACTCCATCAGGCGTGGATATGAGCACTCTGTGGTTTGAGTTTACCGTGGACGAAGATCCTCTCCTTGATAAGCCCAACCTAGATACGGGAGTGACAGGAATTAATAATATGAATACTGCTCCTTTTGCCAATATTCCCTATACTAATATTAATTCTATTGGAAAGCAATGGATTAGAAGGTTTGCTTTATCAGTTTGCAAAGAGATGCTAGGTATAGTACGTAGTAAATTTTCTACTATTCCTATTCCCGGCGCAGAGACAACTCTAGACGGGCCCGCCCTTTTGGGCGCTGCAAAAGAAGAGCAGACGGCGCTACGAGAAGAGTTGAAGACGGTGCTAGATGAACTTACTTATGCTAAACTCGCCGAGAAAGATTCCGTTATTGCAACCAATACTGAAACTTTGCTGGCCAAAATACCTCTTGCAATTTATCCAGGGTAAGGGGGACTAAGTAGATGGCAGATAAAAATATAACTTGGACCCAACCAACGAATCCGCCTCCTCCTCTATTCTTGGGAGGTAAAGAGCGCGACTTTGTAAAGCAGGTCAATGATGAACTGATTGAGCGTGTAATAGGGCAGACTATTCTGTACTATCCGGTGAGTTTGGAGCACACTAACTTTCACTCTCTCTACGGCGAGGCGATTCATAAAAGTTTTTTATCTCCTGTGAAGGTCAATGCACTCATTACTTGGGATGGACAGGAAACTACTACTAATAACTATGGAATTGATCGTCGTTCGAAACTAACCATTCACTTCCATCGCCGGCGCCTCACGGAAGATCAGGATTTACAAGTGCAAGAAGGAGATTTTATTCTGTACGGGAGACTTTTCTATGAGATCGTGGCCCTCAATGAACCACAACCACTCTTTGGCCAAATTAATCACCAAATGGAGATTGCTGCTACATGTATCCGCGCCCGCGATGGCGTTTTTGAGGAGGCGGCCCTTCCTGAAGTTTCGATTACCAAGTATCAATTGGCACAAGATCGAGTTCAGAATGTGTGTGTCTTAACGATCCCCGATGATTGTAAGATATGTGTTCCAAAACTTTCAGCAGCGGATGTCACATCGTTGGATTATAGAACCCTCGAAGAATTTGTGGGAGATCCCACTAAATATATTGGATATCAGTTCTACTTAACTGATGCAGGCCCTGCGCCTGTTGGTCCCTTTACTATTTCTAATAAATGGTATTTTAACGAAAACGCGGTCTGGTATGTGAGTCCGTTTTATAACACGGCATAAGGATAAAAGAACATGACAACCTCCTCCACGGGCGAAAGGATTATAACTCTAGAACCTTCTAATATGGAAAATATTGATTTTTCATTATTTAATTGGGTTAATGAGAAGATGAATGTCTTTGCCACATCCAATCGTGGATGGGAAAAGGTGCCTGTCATTTGGACTTCCGCTGAACGTGCGTTCCAATCAAAGCGCGACAAGAGTTTGCGGGATAAGGAAGGCGCTCTGGTCCTTCCCCTCATTACGGTTGAACGCGTATCGGTTGTAAAAGATTTAGCGTTTAAGGGATCCCTCCAAGCAAATATTTTCCCGGTTCGGGATTACGAGGGAGGATCGATTCCCCTCTCCAGGGTACTTAATCAAGTAAAGACGAAGAATTTTCAAAATGCGGATGCCAAAAGAGAGTATGGACAGTTGAACTTCAAGGTTACAAAGAAGAACAATAAAATTGTTTATAATTCTACGTCCATTCCCATACCAGTATATGTGACAGTGATGTATAAGATTATGTTGAGGACAGAATATCAACAGCAGATGAATGAGATGCTACAACCCTTTGCCGTAGCGACGGGAGGTATTAATAGTTTTACCATGTTCGAGAAAGGTCATCGCTATGAAGCATTCATGCAGCCTGAGTATGGACAGGAGAACAATGTAGGGGATATGGGCGATGCGGAGAGAACGTATCAAACTTCTATCGACATTAAGGTCTTAGGATACCTTATTGGAAGTGCGGATAATCAAGTAACGCCGCGCATTGTGGTGAGAGAAAACACCGTAGAAGTAAAGTTGCCTCGTGAACGGGTTATTTTAGGCGACACCCCTCCATGGAAGAATGGAAAGTATAATCCATTGTAAATTTAGAAGCGTAATAAAAGCATTTGCCCATTTTCATAACTATTTACAGAGAGATAAAACTATTATAGATGAAGCATTATTTATGTGTGAAATTCAAATAAGGAGAGCAACGTACTATGTCAGTTAAGAAATTCAAGTTTGTATCCCCTGGAGTCTTTGTTACAGAGGTTGACAATTCGCAGTTGCCCGCCCTTCCCAGAGACATCGGCCCAGTGATTATTGGTAGGTCGCTCAAGGGTCCTTCAATGCGACCAGTCCAAGTTAATTCTTTTTCAGATTTTGTAGAAACTTTTGGAAACCCCATCTTTGGAGGTGGAAGTTCAGATGTATGGAGAGCAGGACCTAATGTTCTAGCGCCTTCTTACTCTACCTATGCTGCTCAAGCCTATTTGAGAAATGAAAGTCCCCTTATCTTTGTGAGATTAGGCGGAATTGAAGATGATAATGCCACCAACGACGGCAAAGCGGGATGGAAAGTAGGATCCCTAGATGTCATGGAAGGTGCTGGTAAATATTCTGGTGGTGCTTTTGGATTGTTTATGATTCCCTCTGCTTCGGCAACGACAGGTGGAATGGGAACTGGATCATTAGCAGCGATTTTTTATGCACGAACTGGATCAATCGGATTGTCCGGATCTTTTGCCGACGGCGGTGCCGGATCAGGTGCTATTGGAGTATTTAAATGCGACGGTGACAAACAGTTTACTGCCATGATTAAAGATGGTAGTGGTAATCTTACTGATAAAGTTGTTTTTAACTTTAGCGAGAATAGTAAACTATTCATTAGAAATGTTTTCAACACTAATCCTACGCTAGTGAGCACCGATCCCGACGTGGTACCTTCGGACAACCAAAAGACCTATTTTCTTGGTGAAACATTCGAACGAAACATTACAGATTTACCCGAGAGTACCGATAAGGGATACGCAGTTATCTTAGGATTAGATTCTGGATCGACTGAGCAGTGGAATCAGCAAATGCCTCTAGAACGAGCAAAAACTGGATGGTTTTTCTCTCAAGATTTTGGTGCACCTTCTCTTTACAATCCCACCAACATGCAAAAACTATTTAGGCTTGTTGCATTGACAGGTGGAGAGTGGGAACAAAGTAATCTTAAGATTTCCATTAGTAATATTTCACCATCTAACAATTCGGCGGTACCCTACGGCACTTTCGACGTACAGATTCGGCAAATATCAGATAGCGACAGCACTGTGAAACCAGTTGAACAATATCCTGGATGTAATTTGAATCCTAATTCTCCTGACTTTATTGCGCGCAAGATTGGAGACACTTATACGGATTGGGATAGTACCAACAAGCGATACATTGCTTATGGAAACTATGTTAATCAATCTCGGTATATCCGTGTTGAATTAGACCAGGCCGTTATTGACGCCACAGCTGACGCTCAGATGTTGCCCTTCGGCGTGTATGGTCCTCTTCGCTGGCGCGGTTTTACCGTTGTTAGCGGCGGCATCACCGCTATGCGACTAGGAACGACTGGAACAAGCATGGCAGGACAGACTTTTGTGGTAGGTTCTCAAAGTAATATGCCAGATTCAGCAGAGACTGGTTCGAATTTTGTCACTTTTGGAACTGGCACTGCTAATATGACTGCATCTTTTAACTTTCCTGAAGTTCCTCTAAGAGACAAAAGTACGGATGGGATTGTTGTTAATCAAAAGGGCGTTTATTTTGGTGCAACCACCAATATGGCAAACAGCAACCGCTTTGAACCATCACTGCCCGATATCTTGCGACGCAAGCCATTGAATGCAGATGATAGTACACCAGAGGTTGCTAATGCTCTGGAGTATTCATGGATTTTCTCCCTTGATGATATTACCACAGGGTCGGCTGGTGTATTAGCCGAGTATTCGAGTGGTTCTCGCTCACGTGACGAATCCATGACGGCAATCAGCGCATCTACTACGGGATATAAGGAAGTTGTATCACAAGGATTCGGAAGGTTTACCACTGTTCTTAATGGTGGTTTCGAAGGAATAAATATTCTCGAAAGAGAACCTTTTAGAAATACTTTACTTGACAGCACAACTGCTAATACTAATTATGCCTTTGCTACCATCGACCGCGCCATTGACGCAGTTGCTGATGCAGAAGTAGTCGAGTGCAACATGATGACTTATCCAGGACTCACCAATACAATATTAACTAATAAGTTACTGGATGTGTGTGAGTCGCGTGGAGATGCATTGGCGATCATCGACATCGAAGATGCATATGTGCCTTCGGCAGAGAACGCATCAGCGATACCTTCGGATCGCATTCTTCCAGTAGATAGTGCCATTGATGCTTTAGACCTCAGAAACCTTAACAATAGTTATGGTTGCTGCTACTACCCATGGGTTCAGATTACCGACACTGTGACTACAGGCGGGTCGCTCTGGGTACCTCCAAGTGTGGTTGCTCTTGGTACCTTTGCAAGTAGTCAAGCAAGGAGTGAACTTTGGTTTGCGCCTGCTGGATTTAACAGAGGCGGATTAACTGAAGGAAGTGCCGGAATTCCGGTCACTAATGTGCGCTCAAGATTGTCCTCCAAAGAGAGAGATGATTTGTATGCCGCCAATATTAACCCCATTGCGCAGTTCCCAGCAGAAGGAATTGTGGTGTTTGGACAAAAGACGCTGCAAGTTACACAATCTGCTTTAGATCGCATTAACGTGCGAAGACTGATGATCTATGTGAAGCGTGAGATTTCACGCATCGCTGCTACCCTGTTGTTCGAACAGAACGTGAGTGCAACTTGGAATAGATTTTTGGGTCGCACCAATCCATTCCTACAGAGTGTAAAGACTCGGTTGGGATTGACAGACTTTAAAGTATTGTTGGATGAGACAACTACGACGCCTGATTTGGTTGATAGGAATATCTTATATGCTAAGATTTTCTTGAAACCTGCGCGTGCTATTGAGTTTATTGCTCTTGATTTTGTTATTACAAGATCTGGTGCAAGTTTTGAGGATTAAATTTAGAAGTATTTACTATTTATAGTAGAACGAGATAAAGAGGAGAAATATATTATGCCTTTCTGGAGTGACGCAAAAGTAGCAGATCCTAAAAGATCACATCGTTGGTTGATTGAGATCGGTTCGGCTTTTATTGGTAGCAATATTTCATATATTGCCAAGGGAGTGAATCGCCCCAAGATGGAGATTGGCGTGACTGATCATAAGTTTCTTAATCACACTTTTTATTATCCTGGCGGAGTAACTTTTGATACTGTTACTGTTAAGTTGGTTGATCCTGCCAATCCTCATGCGACTGAGCAATTATATGATCTGATTCAAGCATCGGGTTATAAATTGCCCGGGTTTATAGATGACTCTGTGGGCGTAGGGCCACAGGCACTTACCATTGGCAAGAGAATGGCAACGACTGCTGTCTCCAATGTCAAAATTCACATGTTGAATAGTTTGGGGGAGAAGATTGAAACAATGGAACTTCATAATCCCTGGATTAAAAGCCTTGATTTTGGTGGAGAATTGGCGTATGATCAAGAAGGACTGATGGAAATCAGCATGGAATTTCAGTTTGATTGGGTTTCCCTCAAAACTTATACTCCAGGCAATGGTCCTGAAGAGCAAACCGCCGCCACTGGATTTAATTCTGAAACAGGCGAAAGCCCACCAGCAGAATAAACTTAAACTAATCGAAGAAAGACGAGGTATTAATGACTAGAAGAAATAATGAGGAGCGTCTCGGCATGCCCTCACCAGGAGCAAAGCATGCAGCGGAAGCTCCCCCAGTATTCAATTCGCTGCCAACCCCCGAACAATCACCACAAGAAAATTCACTCTCTTACGTTTCACCAACTGAGTTGGTGGAACTTCCCTCTCAAGGGAAACTATATCCCGAGGATCATCCACTACATGGGGTGAAAGAGATTGAACTTAAAGAGATGACTGCGAAAGAAGAAGATCTTCTCACCACAGAATCTCTCATTAAGAAAGGTGTTGTTTTTGACCGCCTTCTTAAGAATTTGTTGGTCGACAAATCTATTAAGATTGACGAATTACTTGTCGGCGATAAGAACGCGCTTCTGATCGCAGCACGGATCAGCGGATATGGCAACATGTATCCAACGGGAGTGTCGTGTCCTGTGTGTGGCGATGAGGACAAGGATTATGAATTTGACTTAGCTGCTTGCCCTGCTAAGGGACCAATTGATTTAGAAAAAGTCGAAGACAAAGAAATAAAACAGTTGGTATCCGAGGGACAACCGGGTAAGTATTTTATCACTCTTCCCAAATCCCGAGTAACGGTTGAGGTGAAACTTTTAACCAGCATGGATGAAGTCACCCTTAGTCGCACTCAAGAGATGAAAAAGAAAAAGAAATTAGCGGTGCACCCTTTAACAGATCATCTGAAGCGTATCATAGTTTCAGTTAATGGAGTAACAGATTATATGCAAATTGAAAGCTTTGTGGAAACAATGCCAGCATCTGACTCCAGATTTTTTAGGAAGGCGTTTAGCCAACTTACACCTAACATCGAGTTAAAACAGGATTTCGTCTGTCGCGAATGCGAATACGAGCAGGAGTTAGAGGTGCCCTTCTCTACACGGTTTTTTTGGCCTGACTCCTAAATATATGGAAGGCGTTTATGAGCAATTCTTCGCCTTAAAATACTACGGTGGTTGGAGTTTCATTGAAGCGTATAATCTTCCCATCAAACTGCGCGAGTGGTTCGTAGAAAGATTAACCAAACAACTAAAACGAGAAGCAGACGCAATGTCGTCGAAAAAATAGGGAAGCACATACTAGCTTCCCTATTTTTATTGGGCAATACTATTTATTAATGATATCAAGGAGGTTCTTTTAATGAAAAATGAAAAAGACCTAAGTCCCGTCGTGATCGATTTCGCTCAGGCGAGAAATGAAGAGGGAAAATTGAATGAATCGTGGCTATTAATGTTCGGTGGAATTCTACGATGGTTAATGCCATCTTTATACCGAGGAAGTCTTCTTCCTCTCACAGTCAAGGGAAGCGAATCCGAAGTTAAAAGTTTCGCAAATGTTCTTTCAAAAGAAAAACGATACCTTCAATCGTGGAAAGATAACGGGTTGGATAATCCTTCTACCTATAGAGACAAGGGCAACCTTGATCGAGCAGTCGGAAAGTTTGAAAGAGTAACTGGTTTGAAATGGCCGTTTACCAAATAAGAGGAAACGCATAAGCGATGGCGAAAGATAGAGGAAAAAAAGCAGCAGAAGCAGCGCTCCAACAAGCGACCCCCGAACGCCGGCGCGTCGCCACAGGTCAACTTCAGGCACAAGAGGAGAGCGTCAAAGAACAATTCCGTTCCCTAGATAATCTCGAAGCGATAGACCAAGGAACCGTTAAGCACCTCAAGACACTCCAAGCCGTCAATGAGGAATTGCGAATACAGGCAAAACTTCAAAAGCAAATTTTTCAACAGGCAAATGGGCATTGGGAGGCGGAAATAAAGGCGACCGATGCTTTTATTCAGGCAGCGGAGAGGAAAAACAAGCAACATGAAGCAGGAATTGAGTTTATTGGCAAATCAAACGACCACTTGGGACTAACCAATTCACTAGTAGATGGCATAGGAAACAGATTTGGTCTGTCCTCAAGCAAGGCTGGTGGATTTATAAAGCAAACCATGACTGCGTATAGCGAGATGAAGAAACTAAAAGATGCACAGGGATCCCTTGCGCCAGGAATAGATGCAGCAACGCAGATGATGAAAAATCTGGGCGAATCTGTTATGTCTGCCTTGAATCCAATGAACATTGCCGAAACTTTAATGAGCAAGATCTGGTCTGCGAGTATGGAATATTTCTATAAGAGTTCTGAAGCGATTGCTAACTATAATAGAATAGCGGGCGACTTGGGAACCTCGTCGAAAGCAGTTGGAAAAGCAGTTAATTGGTCATTGGGCATCATGCCTGAACATGCAGGGCAGGCAGCTGGAGCGTTGGCTAGCACTCTGACTTCTTTCACTTCTATGTCGCTTGGAACGCAAACCAACCTTGTACGCACGAGCGCCGAGTTAGAGAGAGTGGGAGTTAGTGCTTCTTTGACGGGTAGTGCTTTAAATACCATGACCAAAGCAATGGGAATGACCGCCGGTGATGCAGAGAAGCAATGGAAAGACATGGCAGTAATGGCATCTAGTTTTGGTAAAACTCCAGGTCAATTTGCAGCAGATTTCACCGCAGCGAGTAAGGTATTGATGGCACAAGGTCCGAAGATGATGGATGTGTTTAAAGATTTAGAAGCAACTGCAATGGCCAGCGGGTTAGCAATGGATAAACTCTTAAGTGTCGCTGGACAGTTTGATACTTTTGATACTGCCGCTCAAAAAGTAGGTAATTTAAATGCATTGTTAGGGGGCGACTATCTTAATACGCTCGAAATGATGGACATGACGGAGAATGAA
>Ga0080013_1005680_pt1 | contig 11460 bp, 13 predicted proteins | sample ETNvirenome_6_85_FD_69236 | JGI IMG/M metagenome (GOLD analysis project Ga0080013, IMG submission 69236) | Marine viral communities from the Pacific Ocean - ETNP_6_85 (SPADES assembly) (version 2) | ecosystem: Environmental > Aquatic > Marine > Oceanic | place: Pacific Ocean | collected 2013-06-19
CTGCGATTACGGGTTTAAACATTTTTGTTTTCCTAAGTGTCTCGCAATATTTTTATTGCGGATGATAACAGACTCGACAAGCCTGTATGTATTAACGTATCACAATTGCCTGACGATCTTTCGGGGGCGTTCGTTTACGTTAAGTTATTTAGTATACTTTAAGTTTAGTAAAGTGTCAAGTATCTGATTGTTGTTGCTGTGATGCTGAACTTTCTGTCACCCTTCCAAGATATGGATTATAATCCATCAAATCATCAATAGGATGACTAGCTCCCTGAGTTGTCCAAAAATTCCGAATAGCATCACGATTCCCCTGATGGAAGGTGCCAATATGATCTGGATGAATGCTAGATCCTAATTCAATTGTATACAAAAGAAATGGAACAGAATAAGTATTCCCAGAATTATAAACTAAATCATCAGCAACTGGACGAGGACGCACTCCATTATCAAGTTTATACTTATCCCCCCTACAATGTAGATTAATAAGTTTCTGGGCATGATGTCTTGTAATCACATAACATGCTGTAGAAAATTCATTGACAAATCTTGTATGAATTCTTACATGAATATCACCTGTACAAATAATTGCAAGTTGAACTACGTCCCAATCATAAGGGAACCTCACAACAGCATCACTCCAAGTAAAATTCCAGAATTGAGCTAAGTCCAAACTACAATCATCTTCCATTATGATTGCATAAGGACTATCAGATGTTTCCATCCAATGTTTAAGTGCCTTCAAATGAGAAGTAGTGCAACCTATCTCACCAGAAGACATATTGTCTGGATATCTCCCATGTAAGATGTCACTTAGATCATCTGTTCTCCCATCATATGCAGAGATGCGATGATAATCATTAAGTTCCCAATACTTAAATTGAGCTTCCATATATTGCCACCGCTCTGGTTGTCCATCCAAATTGATACAATAGACAGGACCAAAATCACGAAGTTTATAGGTAGATTTATTCTTATCCCTTGGAAGTACTATCTCCATAGAAGAAGGTGGAGGAGATAATTCTTGATCTACTTTAAATGTTTTTGCCATTGATAACCTTTTCTATATTTGGCAAGTAATAATCTGATAGTATTCTACACCATTCAAATTGTTTTGCATAGTCTAAAATTTCTTGTCTGTTGTTTATAGAATATTCTCTATTTTCTATAATCTTTTCTTCCACATATTTAGTATCTAAAATCTTATCTTCAGGAATTACTGTAATAAATTCCTTCTCAAGATCAAGATTGGCAGTTCCCCACTGACACACCACTACACCAAGTCCAGCGGCAAGAGCTTCCATACACACCAGGGGATGTGCCTCACCATCACTTAGCAATACAAGATTACCATACTCAGTTAAATTTTTATAGAGAACTTCTTTCTCCCATTCCCCCAGATAATTTTTAGATTGATCAAATTTTTCTTCTGCAATATTACCTGCATAATAAAGAGAATCAATATCTTGAAAGAGGAATTGTCTCTTTCTATGATCTACCTTTGCCAAATAAATTGACCTATCAGGATGAGCAGGATTCTCACTAACCTCAAAATTTTCTATCATAACCCCATTAGGATTTAAGAAAGTTCTCTCCTTTGGAATCCCAGCATAAGTGTTATATGTTTCATTAATAGCATTAGAAAGTCCAAAAATATTTGGTTTGATTCCAAAGAATTGAGCAAATACTCTGGATCCATAATCACCCATCATCTCAGGACGTTCAAGATATGCAAAGTGTGTTGTACATGCACAGGGATATTGAATATATGGATAGAGACCAACCCAGTCATCAAAATTAATATGAACAAAATCAGGACGAAACTGATTGATCATATTAATTATCTGATGAGGATCAGGATCATTCAAAATCTGAACATCATGTCCTAATTTATTAAGGGACAATTTCATATCCCATATTAAAGATTCAACAGCACCCCATCCCTTAGGTGGAATAGGAAGTGGTGGTCCAATAATACTTATCTTCATCCTTCAACAACCAAATAATCCTGATCATCCTTAATTGGTTTTACCCTACGATTTGATTCAAGTAAAGTTTCAATGTCCCTTTCATATTGATTAACAATTGTTTCCCAAGAGAAATTCTTTACACCATACTCATGAATTTTATCCCTCATAGTAATAGAAACTTCACGATTCTCTTTAATTGCATTCTCAACATATTCAAGATCATTTATTTTATCATCTGGAATAATAGTAATAAAAGGAAGAGAAGGATCTAAATCATAAGCAGAGTACTTAGAACAAACAATTCCAATACCAGATACAAGAGCCTCCTTAATAACCAATGGAGTTCCGTTTTCACCATCAGAAAGAAGCAATAGATTTGCATACTTAGTTACATTCCGATGCTTCTCTTCAGTAGTCCACTCTCCAATATAACTTTTATGAAGCTTATCAAAGGTAGTAGTAGGAGAATAGCGACCAACAAATTCAATACTATCAATTGATTGATATATCCATTGACGTTTTCTCCTTTCAATCTTTGCCATATATAAAGTCTTGTCTGGTTTACTACACTTAGGTCTAAACTTAAAGTTTTTATGCTGAGCACCAAGACCTAAACGAAGAAGTCTTTTTGGATCTGCTCCTCCATCTTTATAAGTATTAAGATCTTTATCTGATAAACAGAAATTATAATGATTCCTCTGTCCAACTAGCCACTTATACGTAGGAGTATAACCATCTCTTTGATGATGCTCAAACTGATCCACATAAGGATAAGCACTACTAATAGCAGTAACTACATTGGGAGATGTTAATTTAATTGCATCCATCACTGGATGAAATACATCATAAAACAAATGAACGAAATCAAAATCACATTGCTGAACTTCATTAACAATTTCATCAAGGTCAGGAACATTAATAATCATTCCTTCATGACCTTTCTCACCCAATTCACAAGCAATCTCCCAGATAAGAGATTCAACAGCACCCCAACCATCTGGGGGGATAGGCATAATACCTGGACCAATAAGTGCAATTTTCATTAGTAAAGTTCCTTGTAAGCATGAATAAGAGTAAAGTCGCTGTTGCGGAAATCAGGAGTCTTCCAGACCTCAGTAAGGTTAGTATTAATTGAGTAGTGCTTACCAACAACAAAGTAAGCAATCTGCATATACAGATCTAACCACCCAAATCTATAATCCATATTAGTAAGAATATTCTCAAAGTCAAAATCAAAGAAGTCATAAAACCTATGATAGTTATCTAAGAAAGTATCAATATTATAAACACTCCCTCCACCAGCACCATACCAATCTACATTAGGATCAGCACCATACTTATCACGAATGAATTGAAGGAGAGCAGGAGCAATCTTATTTCCTGGAACTTCAAATCCAGCACACTCCCAGATAGGATTAATTTTTACTTCTCCTTGAGTGAGAACATCATCCTCCATCATAACCATATGGGTTCCACCACCCTCTCTAACGTGCCTAGCTGCCTCTCTAACCATATGAATCCAATGTAGGGTCTCATCCTTTGTGAATCCATAAACCCCCGACTCATGACCAGAATTCCTACGTCCAATGTGCATATAGGAATGAATATATTTACAATTATATTTCTCCGCAATATCAGAATAATCTACACCCCCATCACAGCATAATGTATATGGTGCATCGGGATGATACTTTCTAAATTCTTGGAGAATAAATTCTGTTGCCTTTTTGTTTTCAAAAACTGTATGAAAACATCCAAATTTTGCAGTCATGATTCTTTTAAGTAATGGGGATGAATGTCGTCACGATATAGCCAGAACCAATGAGGTTCTCCTGCAGGAGTAGGTTGTACATCAGGAACCATATCTTTAAAATCGTAACTGAATGGAGGATTATAAAAACTAAAAGCAGATGGGTCTTTCATTCCCACCCATTTTTCAAAGTTCATTCTCTCAATAGGTCCAAAATCTTCTGGATCCCTTTGGAATGCTTGCTTAGTTGGATGTTGAAGAGTTGCGATATAATCTGCTCGTGCCCACCAAAAATTACCACTCATATGTGGCCATGGATCTAAACAATAATTAACCCCAGATACCTGATAACTATCCAGTTTATCTAAATTCTCCTTCCATTTATCAATACATCCCCATTCCATAAGATGTCTCCAGCTATTTATTGCTCGCACTCTACGATCAGAATAGACATCCCTTACTCCACAAAAATGACTAATACCTTTAGTATGAAAATACATTACCTTTGTGGCACGTTCATTCACACAATCTTCATAGATATGCTGTAAGGTGAACCCTTCATATTCTTCATCACTATCTCTACACCCAACAATATCAATCCAATCATATAAAGAAATGAAATTCTTAATCCTGGATGCTTGAGGACCATTAATAGCACACTTTACAGTTGCTACCTGCGGAAGACCCGAAGCATAAAGCCTTTTAATTTGATCATCGACCATGATCTTCCACATATCTGTATCTGCTGGAGCCCAAACATGATAATAAACTGTTGTTTTCATAGTTACCACTGATCGTTATCGAGTTCTTTATTATCTTTTGCCAGATGCATCATCTTATTAGGAAACTCACAATACTTTGCAAACATTTCAGGATAAGAATAATCCGGAGCAAGAGTATGTGTTTCATTACGATGAGTTAAGAACCATTTATTCATATAACTCTCCTCATAATATCTTCCTTGAATATCTTTAGAAACATCTTCCTTAGTCCATACATCAATTTGACGCATCATATCAAAAATATAAGGTATCTTACCACCCCATAGACATCCTTGATAGTAGATAGACATATCCATAATACTATCATCAATACATGCATTTGACAATGGGTTTGTATCATAAGCACCTGGATGTTGATTGTGTGGTGGAAATCCTACAAAATGACAAGGGTGATGAACTCCCATATACTTTTTAGAGTCATCAAAGAAATCCTCATATTGTATATCTTCTTGAGCATAAAGATCAGCATCTACTGATACCAACCAATCATAATCAGAAACCTTATCTTCAAGTTTTAACATCTCCTCAAAGGTCTTATTATAGGTATCCGGAAATCCATAATGAGGAATTTCCATCTTAGTAACATTATCCGGAGTCCCTTCTAACTTCCCATCAGTAAAAACAAAATAATGTTTTTCCACATTAGGAACAAAATACTTTTCTAATCTTCCATACCATTGAGGAAGAAACTCCAAATACTTTTGCGTTCCCCAAAAAGTTATTGCTAATTTCATATTACAAATAGTGTTCTGGTGTCCAATTAAACGTGTCCATAGCCTTGGTAGATCCAATAGTAATATAACTCTTATCTACCTTCTGATGTATCTTAAGATTTAAAGATCCATGCTTTGATACCTTATTAATTATATCACCAATAGAGATACTCTGACCACCCACTAAAAATAGTTCATGCTTCTTCTCCAAATCATTATCTATAACTTTGATTAATAGATTAATAAAATCATCTATATGGATCAGATCAACATGTGTATCTAAATCAGCATAGATTTTAGTTACATGATCTGTATTCAAAGCATTTATAAGTTTATCCACTAAACCATTAACTCTATTTTCATCCACAACTCCACCCCAAATATTTGTAGCTCTTAAAACAATACTATTACAATCAATCCCCTTAAGAATATTCTCCACAAAAAGTTTAGTTTCTCCATATAAAGTACGTGGATTAGGATCAGAACTTTCATAAACAACATTATTACAATTAGAATCTAAATGCATATCCCCTGCAGTAGATACAAATATTATTTTACCATTTGGATTCTTCTCACTATAGTAATCAAATAATTTTTGACTATTACTTATATCCTTTCTTACCTTATCTAACTCATCATTATCAGTACGTGTAGTAGAAAACCATCCCAAATGAATTAAACAAGAATTCTTATGAGACTTAAATACATTTTTTACTTTATCCCTATAAGAAACTCTTGTAATTTTTCTATCATATACTTCTCTAAATCTGCTCCCTATCAATCCACCAGAGCCAGTGAGATATATCATTTAACAATTACCCAGTCCGAAGGAATTATATCAGATGTATCTAAATGTGCATTGTTAGGACCAAACCATATAGAAGGAGCACATACAACCTTATCAACTCCTTTAGATAACCATGCACCCCACCAAGAGAATGATGAATTAGCAATAATAAAATCAGAACACAAACTCATCAAACAAAGATCGGTATAGCTATCATTACCTTCTGATACAAGGAACCTATCATCCTCAAATAACTTCTGTTCCTTACACCATTCAGGATCATCAGAGAAAATAATAACGTTCCTATCATCATTAAAATTCTTAAGAGCAGATTCATAATAATCCAATCCCAAATTATGATGATTAGCAGAGTTAATTAAAAAATCTCCCCTTCTAATATGAAGTCCCACAGGAGTATCAACTTCACTCATCTTGTGCTTACAGAGCACAGCAATTTCATCTCTAAATGTAAAATCTTGACGTATCTCTTCCTCTACATTTTTAAAATACTTTTCTGTCTGAAAATATCCCCGAAGGGTTACCCAATCAGAACAAGTATTAAATAGATTCTCATCAAAACCAAACCCCTCTGATGTGACTACAGGACGATCTGGATCAATCATCTGTATATTTAATTTGGTAATAGTTGACATTACAAATGGATCAAATAATTCAATCCTTAATTTATTTCCTATCCCATCATCAAATACTTCCTTATGATAAGGAATACAAAAATTAAATCCTCTATTTTTTGCAATGCCACGTAGGGCAGCATATTGAAACATCTGGTTCCCCAGTTGTCCCATCTGTCCAAGATAATTAAATCCTATCATATTGATACCATGCAATAGTTTTCCTTAACCCCTCTTCAAGAGTGTGTTGAGGATGAAAGTTTAATGCCTTTTTAATTTTAGCATTATCAATCGCATATCGCAAGTCATGTCCTGGTCGATCATCAACATACTCAATCAAATCCTCACTTGCTCCCATCACATCAATAATAGTTTTAACTAAATCAATATTCTTAACCTCACACTCTCCACCAATATTATACTTCTCTCCTACCCCTCCACCATAAAAAACATCTAATATTCCCCTACAATGATCCTCTACATAGATCCAATCCCTAATGTTTTGACCCCTACCATAAACAGGTATCTTTTTATTATGAAGTACATTAGAAATAGTTTTGGGAATTAGCTTCTCAACATGTTGTCTGGGTCCATAGTTATTAGAGCAATTTGTAATCACAACAGGCAGATCATATGTATTATGATATGCCATTACAAAATGATCACTTGATGCTTTAGATGCTGAATAAGGATTCTGTGGGTCATAGGGAGTGTCCTCAGTAAAGGGAGGATCATCATATCCCAATGCACCATACACCTCATCTGTGGATATGTGATGGAACTTCTCTACTCCATACTTAACAGAAAGATTAAGAAGATTAACCGTCCCAATAACATTAGCATCAAGAAAAGGATTTACATCTTCAATTGAATTATCTACGTGAGTTTCTGCTGCAAAATGAAAAATAGCTTTTGGTTTATATCTTGCAAATAATTCTGCAAGACGATACTCATCTGCTATGTCAACCCCCTTAACTGGAAACCTAAGAGGATAAAGATTATCCATATCTCCGGCGTAAGTGAGTTTATCGAGAATAATAATATCTTCATATCCTTTAGTTGATAGGTAATGTGTAAAGTTGCTTCCAATAAATCCTGCGGCACCAGTAACAAATATCATACATCATTCTCCATGGTCCTCGCATAATCATCCTCAAATCGTTCAATATCATCCTCCCCCAAATAAGATCCACTTTGAACTTCCACAATTCTTAAAAGTATCTTTCCAGGATTAGATAATCGATGCACAGAACCAGGAGGAATATATGTACTCTGATTCTCATGCAATAACACTATCTCCCCATCCAATTCTATTGAAGCAGTACCTTCAACCACAACCCAATGTTCTGCTCGATGATAATGTTTCTGTAATGAAAGTCTGTGTCCTGGATTAACATCTATACTTTTAACTTTATATCTTTCACCTTGATCTATAACAGAATAACTCCCCCATGGTCTTTCTTCTTTCACAATTAAACAATCTCAATATATGGTAAAGGAAAAATAAATTTACCTCCAGCATTTCTATATTCCTTCTCTCTTTGAAGAATACCAGGTTTAAAATGCCAAGGTAAAACAATCATATAATCTGGTTTTGCTGCTTTAACTTCAGACTCAGAAATGATAGGAATATTTGTACCGGGAGTTACACACCCATACTTATCAGGATTTATCTCACCAAAAGCAGTAATATCTTTTGATGTCAACCCACACCATTGCAATAATACATTACCTTTCGTAGAAGCACCATAACCATAAACTGATTTACCTGCATCCCTAAGACCCCTAAGCAAACTGATCAAAGAATCTCTATGTGTATTAGCTCTTTCAGCAAATTGAAGGTATGGATCTAAAGTATCCAATCCCATCTTATACTCTTCCTCAATCAACCAATCAATTACAGCAGAATTAACTGGAATATCTTTATTAGTATCTTTACATGCAGTAACTGCAAAACTTCCACCATTTATATCATTTAAAGTCACATCAACAATCTTCATTCCAGCAAGATCAAGAATCTTTCTTACTGAAAGCATTGAATAATACTCAATGTGCTCATGACATACAGTATCATAAGAAGTTGCTCTTAATGTAGATGGTAAATAAGCCTGCTCAAAATGCCACAATCCATCATCAGTTAAAATCTCACGAATATCTTTTACAAAAGAAACTGGATCATCTAAATCATAAAAACATGAAATGGATGTTACCAATTTAGCATTCTTTTCAGATTCAATCAACCAATAATTTTCTTTTGAAAAGAAATCAGCAGCATAATAAATCTCTTCTGGATAATAATGAGCAAACTTTTTAATCGTTGGATCAATACCAATCCTTTTAGCATATGTAGGAAATGCTTTTAAGAATGTACAATCATTAGATCCAATATCAACAACCACATCCCCATCTTGTAAATTAGCCAAGTCTGTTAAATACTTTGCTTTCTGATTAAGATGCTGAACCATTGAATTGTTTAAGCTAGAAAGATAACCATAATTATCCCCATACATTTCAGTAGGTTCATAGGTATGCTTCAATTGAACCAAACAACTTGAAGGACTCCATACCAAATTAAGTGGTCCTACACCAACTTCTTGATCAGGACGTGGAAAAACTCCTGTAAGTTTTTGATTACCAACATCAAGAACTGTAACAAGGTCTTGTTCTTTAGTTACTCTACAAGATTTAATTTCAGTATACCCAGTCATGATTGAACCTCCTCAACAATACTTAAAAGTCCTTTACATCTATTCATGTAAGTATGATCTTGTTTGATAATCTCCATTAAATGGGTAATCAATTCTATATTATATTGATTTTCCATACCCAAATCAAAAATTTCTTGAGCATTTTCGGATGTCAAAAGATCTTTATCAATAAAATCTTTTGCATAAGGACAATCAGAAACTACAAGACAACCATAACTAATAGCTTTCATAATTCTATCTGCAACATAACGTTGTACTTTCTGTTCTGCAGGTCTAAAGTCTGGAACAAACATTGAGTCCTGAAGAATCTTAACATGTTCTTCATCTGTTGCTGGATTAATATTTGGATTATAATGATTAAAGGTTAGTCCCTTCTCTTTTACAATTTCAATAAACTGTTGATGAAGAGGTTCACAATCAAGTCTGGGAGCATGAATAGTACCTACAAAATTATACTCATTGTTTCTTCTTTTCTTTGCCCACTCCAAATCAATCTCTTCAGGAAGTAGATTGGTTGCATAATGAAAGTGAACAACATTATATGGTTCAGGTGATTGAGTATCAAAAATAACTCCCTTCTCCACTTCCACATACCTATCATTATCTACAATGGGATGTTTAAATTCTGCAACACGATAGTTAATAAGACATTTAACATTATTCAAATACTTATTAAGATTAGTAATTTTATCATATGCAAAATAAATTCCACTATCAACAATAGGGACATTCCAATCAAGAGGACCTTGATTATCCACAAAGAAAATACAATTACTGTAGTCAAACTCTTGTGGAGAAGGAAAAGATTGATCACTAAACCAATAAGTTTCACAACCCAACCTTTCAAATGCCCTCTTCATTCCTGCATAGATGTATGAGAATGTTTGAGAAGGCTTATTATCTACCCAAAAAACAATTTTCCTTTTCATTTGGTTGCCCCCATATCACTATCGCACATCTCTTTTACAAGTTCTGCAAAAGAATACTTAGGCTCCCATCCAATTTCATCTTTAACGAAAGTAGGATCACCAACTAAAGAATCAACTTCAGTAGGACGATAAAATTCTGGATTAACTTGTACAAGAACTTCATCCGTTCCTTTAATTTTTACTACCTCATCTATTCCACTTCCACTCCATTCAATATCAAATCCAATATGTTCACATGCAATACTTACAAACTCACGCACTGAATGTTGCTCACCCATAGACACCACATAATCATCAGGATTCTCTTGTTGAAGCATTAACCACATTGCCTCCACATAATCCTTTGCATGTCCCCAGTCTCTCTTAGCATCCAAATTACCCAACTCTAATGGGGCATCTCTCTTACCATTCTTAATTTCAGAAAGACTCTTTGTAATCTTACGTGTTACAAAATTCTCACCACGCCTTGGACTTTCATGATTAAAAAGAATACCATTACACGCAAAAAGATTATATGCCTCACGATAATTCTTAGTAATCCAATGAGCATATAGCTTTGCTACCCCATAAGGAGACCGTGGATGGAATGGAGTATTTTCTCTTTGAGGAATAGATTGAACCTTACCATACATTTCAGAAGTACTTGCCTGATAAAACTTAGTAGTATTAATCATCCCAAGAACTCTTAATGCTTCAAGAAGTCTTGTTACACCCAAAGCATCTACGTCTGCAGTATAAAGTGCATTAGAAAATGAAACTTTTACATGACTCTGTGCTGCCAAATTATAAATTTCATCAGGTCTGGTCTCCTGAATGATAGAAGTAAGATTAGAAAAGTCAGTTAAATCTCCATAGTGAAGAGTAATATAAGGATTGCCTAAAAAAGAATTAATACGATCCGTACAGTCAGATGTAGAATTCCTACGAATAATACCATGAACACGATACCCTTTCTTTAATAGAAATTCTGCAAGATAAGATCCGTCTTGCCCAGTAATACCAGTAATAAGTGCTGTTTTCATACATCTTCCCCATTAATAAAAACTACATCATTTTTAAGTTCCACAAAAGCAGAATCATATACACAAGTCATTTGATTTTCTCCACATAATCACTACAAATACCAAAACAATCATGGTCCTTCATATCTACATGATCATCCTCCATAAATGGAAGCATGTCATCATGC
>Ga0080013_1005682_pt1 | contig 11458 bp, 4 predicted proteins | sample ETNvirenome_6_85_FD_69236 | JGI IMG/M metagenome (GOLD analysis project Ga0080013, IMG submission 69236) | Marine viral communities from the Pacific Ocean - ETNP_6_85 (SPADES assembly) (version 2) | ecosystem: Environmental > Aquatic > Marine > Oceanic | place: Pacific Ocean | collected 2013-06-19
AGCCCAGTTATAATGATAATCTCCTAGATCATGAAGGTTTAGTGTAGAATTTTTATTAGCAACTAAACACGCTCTTGTAGCATGTAGCTGAACTTGAGTATGATTAGAAGGATTAGCCCCACTTAATGCCCAACCACTTGCATCAAGTACCCCATTCTTCTGATGAGGACCAATTTCAATAGTTGAATTATCTTCTGCTAAAGCATCTACTCCAAACTGACATATCGTAGTGGGACCAGCAATAGAAATGTGAGAACTATTTCCTGCATAAAGAGCAGCATTTTGTTGCTGCTTGCTCCATGAAACCGGACCAATTACCCAAGTACTATTAGCACCAGTTCCATATAAATCTAATTTACTAGAATTAGTAACTCTAAAAGCAGATCCCTTAATAGCATTATCCTGTTGATAAGCTGGAGCATCCTCATTATCTGTAAGCAGGATACACTTCACACATACTGCATTCATGTATGAGTTACTATCTACTTCAACTCCTGGCAGAGTGGACATAAAATTACTACCACCAATAGTTCGTGTCGCCACAGCAAAATTACCACTTAAAGCAAAACGAGAATATTTAGCGGGCATATCATCTGCATAAGCAGGAACAAACTGTGAACCTGTCAAAAGAATATGCTGACCATTTGCTTGAAAATTAGTAACAGGATACCAAGGACCATTTGAATAAGGAGTATAAGTATCCTTATTATATGTTAACTCAGAATTTACAGATTTTAATCCTGCTTCAGCATTATGATCCAAAGTAAGTTCAGCAACCTTACATATACTAGTATCAAGTTTTAACCCTACATTATTCTGGAAAGAAGCGATCCTTTGTCCTGTTTCAATTAATGAATTTTTAGCTGAAATCCCCTCTCTTATATTGAAACAAGCTTGTAACGCAATTGTTTGGGAGCCAAATTGAGGTGTAACAGTTACACCAGCTATATTTGTACCATATTTTGTATTAGTAGGAGTCATTAAGGTGGAATTTTTAAGTTCAATCCCTACCATATTTCGATAGAAGTTAAAGGGCGAATCAATAGGAAGACTTTTATCTTCCTCAGTAGATGAACTTAAAGTAATATTAGAATTTATAGCACAGAGACCAGGAGTGGGGTTACTATCTACTTTCTTATTTAAGTGTGAACCTCCTTCTGTTTCTAATTCATAATTATGAAAAGCTATAAATCCTCTATTTAAAGTTACATCAGACTCAACTGCTCGTAATCCTGCGGACTTGCATCGAGCGGCTGTACAATTTTCAATAACAACTTCAGAATTTTGAATATCAAAACCGAGATCAGTAGTCTGCGATCCCTCAGACGTAATAGCCGCTTGGCTTGCTCCGTCTACACAGAAACCTCTAATAAAGATTTTTCCACTACATCCCTTTACTGATACCCCACTTAGAGAATTTGCATAAATAAATCCAGTAGTTCGTGCTGTACCTCCTGTTACATCAACAATTGAATTTCTTTGAATATTTTCATCATCAGACTCCCTGGTAATAACAATACCAGAAGAGACTGAATTATCTTCATAAACCGTAGCATTAAAACTATTTGCTATTGCATCACATAAATTTCCTGCTGTATCAGAAAATTTACTAGAAATAGTTACTGTGCGTTCACTAGTATTAGCAGCATTTCCCCACTCGGGATATTGTACAAAAGCTCTCGTATAATTATTCCACCAATCCACTGAATTAGGATTATTATTCCATACTGGACAACTCACCCCTAAAGATTTAGATTGGTACATAGTATTACTTACTTCTACAGAAGAAAATTGAGTAATACTACTTGAATTCGTACCAACAGCTTCAATAGTAGAAGAGGGAGCGGTTCCAGAGCCGCATATAACCTTGGCAAAGGCTCTATTAATAATTTCTAATCCTGCGCCAGAACCCTCAAACTCTTTATGCTCTAAATGCATACCCCCTAAAGCACCGCTTGTACACACTTCAATAATTATAGGAAATCTTATTGTGTTAGGGAGAGCATCCACTGCATCAGCAATAGTTCCAAATACTTTCTTATTATCAACACCAGTATCAGAAACCGTAAGCATCACCCCATCTACAGCAGAAGTTGGGTATCCTGCCATTTCGAAAAGATAATCATCTCGATCTTCTAGGTCATAAATAGGAAGGTTATCCTGTTCCCAATTATAAAAAGAACTTGAATCAAATTTATAAACGGGATCAACCCAGTTATTGATTAACTGTGCTGTTCCTGAAGCGAGATATAAATCGTTAGGTAAAAACATATTAGAAGTTTAATGTCCATTTAAAAACTAAAGCAAAATCATCAGTTTTTACAATATTACTGAATGGTCTATAAGCACATAGCTGAGACCGTTTGGGATCTGATCCTAGAGGATTTTTCATAAATAAACCAACTTCATTGAGTGTAAAAGAATTACAGGAATTCCTATCAATATATAATATATAGGTTACAGAATTAAGGTCTACTCGTTTGATACTATTATCCGAAATCAAACCAAAATACCAACTATCACCACCTTGAGAATCCAATTTTTTAGTTCCATTCCAATTCATTAATTCATGAGATACCAGAGGAAGTATAGAATCTGAATCGGTGTTATAATCAGTTTTTCCATTTTCCTGCCCTAAGGCCGAAACAAGAGAAGTCTCACTTACCCCATAAGAAGAAATTATAGTATCCCCTAATACTCCTAATTGAAAATATCTAATTTGAAAATTAGTTATATCAGCAGCCCCAGATCCAGCATAAAGTAACCCTAGTCCTACCCCCATTCCTGAGGTAATGACATTATGATCAGTAAATACTTGTTCTTCTCTACCATCCTCATAGACTTTATAAATCTCTAAGTGGCCTGAGACATTTAAGATATCTTGTTGTTTCATTCTATACCCTTACTTATTATAGTATTTAGTATCATACCTTGAAAACGTTACCCTCTCTTATTCCAACTTGGATAATTAAAACTAGGTGTATCTACAGGAATTCCTACCTCTCGGGAAAGAGGATTTTTTCCTCCACCCCCTGTATAATGATCATCAATATTAGTAGATAGCCCTAAGAACCCTATGGTCCAATGGATAACTAAAGAAAAGGCTTCTATTTTATTTATAGCAGCAAAACTTCTATAAGCCATTAATACCGGAGAATCCTCATGCAATCCTTTAGGATTTTTAGAAAATAATCCTACTTCAGTAATAGCTTGCCCATTAGCTGTCTTCTCATCTAAAACAATATCTGCCTCAAAAGAATCCATAAAGAATTTAGTAACTTGTCCTTTTTGTATGTAAGAAAAATACTCATCACTTCCTGAAAATGTACAAGCTGACAATAAAGCACTTGTAAGAAATAATTCCCCCCATGTGGCAGTAGCAACTAATGGAGTGGTAGAGGAAGCATTAAATCCTCGATAACGTTTTACAATAGTTAAGTCTGTATCCTCTCCATAAGCACTCCAATGTAAAGGAGTTGATAGCTGATAGAAATAAGAAGAAGTCGCACTATCGGCACTATAATCTATAGTACTTGTTCCTAGCTGAAAATAAGCAGGCGTATAATCAGCAGGAGAAAGTGATCCTCCTCCTTGAAGAATATCAATATAAGAAGACCCTAATCCAGCCGTAATCAGATTAGCTTTATCTAATACAACTTCTTTAGTACCATCACTGTATACCTTACAGATTGTTACATGTCCCTTAATCATTATGTATCACCTGTTGCTCTAAAATCTAATGTCCATCTAATCTTCAAGTCACTATAATTAGTTGCTCCTGCACCGACGACCCCGCCCGTGTTATAATCATGAATCCTTGTGAGATTATCTATAAATTTCTTCGAACTAAACAATCTGTATTTACGAGGATTATTCAGAGGATCAAAAGTAAACGGTGCTGTAGCTCCTTTAACTGTTTCCATAGCATCTAAAGTCCATAACCCAATATTATAAATACCCCCATACATGTTAGCCATTCCACAATCTCCAGAAAAGATAGTAGTTTCATAACTTACTTTACCATTATCAGCAAACGTTGTGGTAGTATTTGCCATACATGAAACAATAAGTCCATAAGCAGAAGTAGTAGCATCCCCAGCCCCAGGTTGATCTCCCACACGCCCATTAAATGGATCCCACACCTTTCCTATGAAACCTGATACATCCATCGTACTGGCTTCATTAAACCCACTATCGTAATTTCCTGATGCTATAGCATACTCTCCTGAAAAACCATAACCTGTTGAAGAATCTAAGCTACTTACAATAGCCCAATCAGTTCCTCCCATGCTAGATCCCGCTGGATAACACCCCTCAAAATAAGCTTGAGGACCAATAGAACCTAAACCACTTGGAATATTACCAACTCCCATCCCAGCTTCTAGCCAACTTTTTTGTTGGGTTCCCTGTTCAACATGAGTAGGAAAACAATTAAAAAATACAGGCTTATTTTCATACTGTTCTCTATAAGGAATCAGATTAAGATTCTGTCCCTTATTAAGTCCAGAAACAATAGAAGAAATACCAAAATCTCCTTCTGTACTGACAAGTTGTCCTTGTTGATTAGTAGTAACTAAATGATAATCTAACGGATCAGGATATTTATCTAACCTATTAGTAGAAATATAAGAACTTACTCCAACAGTTCCCGAAACACGCACAATACCGCTAACATTATAACCAGGAATAGTAGCTTCTCTATTTAAAACACTACCGGACATATCCCAATTAGTAGCCGAGAAAGCATTATTAAACTGTAAATCAGTAGGCCACCTTCCGTTCTCCAATTGCCATCCATAAGTATAAACCGCTCCTGAAGTAAGTCCTACATTATCGTCCCATCGTGCAGGGTACAGTATACATTGAATAGAACTCGTAGCAGATACAGGAGCTAGAACGGAGCCATAGACTCTATACCAGTCGTCTCCTGCGTCGATTACTCCATTATTAGCATCCCATTGGTTGATGCTGTAGCCAGCCGCAGAAGGGTCCTCAGACGCTGCTGCTGCCCCTTGAGAGGTGTACCTCTTATCCGTCGTATATCCAATATTAATACTACTAGGTGTAGTAAAATTAGTAGAAGCAAGATCTACATCAGTAAAAGTTCTACTTTTTCCCCATCCACCATCATCATTTCCAAGTATAGAATTTTGATAATAACCATCGCCCTCAATTTGTATCTTTAGTTGTGGACCTAATATAATAGGGCTAGCATAGGGATGATACCAAAAGGAATATCCTGGAACAGGTGCTTTAAAATACACAGAAAAACAGTACCAATTATTCTGCCCTGCACTAGTTGAAAGAAGGCAACCAGGTGTATCTACAGTAAGGTTGCAGCTAAGAGCATGATTAGCTGTTATATCCTTATCCCCCACAACTACAACATGTGCTATAGAGGATGGAATATCCTGATATGGGGAAGGAGGAGATATTTCAGGAGTAGAAGATACAAGCATAGTAGAATCTCCACTTACCCCATTTAATGTAATATCAGAAGGAGTAGAGTATTGTAAAAGATTCCTACGAGATGGCATTTGATGGGCATTCCCGTAATATGCTGATGGATCCTTTCCAAAGGAGATAGCTTGAACAACCCAATTTGAAGTATCCATTAAATCAGGTACAATTCCAAAAGTAGCTGATGGGGTAGTAAGCATATCCACAATAGTTTGACCAGCTAAATTGACAATGAGATTAGAATCTTCATAAAGAAGTTCTTCTCGCCCATCATCTACAATAGCTAATACCTCTACTTTTCCCCTCATGACTAACCTTCTTGTTTAATTTCCTGAAATATTTAAGTAGGACAACTCCCCATAATTAGCACCTCTTACTGTATCGTCATACATGGCTGTGTTAGTTCGGTAATTTAATCTACTACCTCCACTTGTTTCCATCACAGATGAAGTACCTGTACAATTTCTACTTGCTACCCCCGTACTTAAACTTTTAAAATAACGGAAAACTGCTTTAAGATCTTGTACATCTAGTTGAACATTTCCATATTTAGTTTTAATTACAGCTTTATTATAGTTTGTAATATCCTTTATAGTTATATCTTCAAAAACTACAAACTTTGTTGGATGTCCTTTAATTACAAATAATTCTAATACATATTTTTGATCTAGTCGATGAATTTTTCCAAAATCTGCTAGATACTTATTATTGATGTCTCGGGTAACCCCAAGATTCGCAGATTTAATAGTTTCATTATTTTTTGTAGAAAACTTAAATACTATTTCTTCTTGACTCACTTCTCCTACATTGGCAACAGCTTGAGGATTAGCTCCCAGTAAAACTGTTTCTGTAAGAGGTTCCCAACAACGATAATCATATATATCCTGATATTGTGGCTTATATAGTCCCTCCCCTGCACCAAGCATAGTATCTAATTGTCCTCTCTTAAACGGAATCTTTTGAATAAATCTGTTACTTTCATTAATTCCGTTAGATCCTGATAAATTAAGAAGCTGTTGTTGCTTCCAGTTTCCTGCATCTTTTCCAGAGTATCCTTTATCTGCTTTATAAGTCCATACCTTATTATCTTCTGGTTCTGTATGGATCCACAATCCTAAAGTTAATCCACCGATATCTGTAGAGCTAATATCTAAATTATGAGCTTTCACCCTTACTTCATACTCATGATCTGGTTCTAAAAAGTTTCTAGCCACATTAGTGGTATCTGAATTATCAATTTTAATTCGTATTCTAGGGAATAGATCTGAACTTTCAGAACGATGATACTTAATAATTTGATTATTAATTAAATATTTATTATAAGAATATTTGGTTTGATCATCTCTAGACAAATCAAAAATACTAAAAATTGGATGGGCTGAAAAAGTATAAGGAACTGAGGTATCTACCAATTCAATAGAACTTACTAAATTATTATTTCTAAACTCAGGTCTGGCTAAGAAAACATCTGACGCATCTGAAGCTGCGTAAGTTCCAAGTTCATAAACGGAAGCACTTGCTCCTGAAGGACTAAGAATTCCACTTCCTCCATAATAAGCAATATCTACTTCTCCTATAAGAGAACTAGCTGCTACATAGCCACTAGCTTCTAAAGCACTTCCATCTACATCAAAATCATAATTATAAATTAACGGACCAAAGGTATGGCTAAAAATATTAGGTACCCCTAATAGATTATAATTATTAACAGTTCCATGACCGTTATAAGTAGCTGAATTAGCATAGTCATTATAAAGTTTATTTACTTTTTGTCCAAAAATAAAATGTTCATAATAATTTAAAGATTTATTAGCACTTTCTTTATTAATAAGATAATTACCGATAGATTTAGGAACATTCAAACCTCCATATTCAGCATGTGCAGCATACCAAGAACTAAAATTAACGGGAGAAATAAGATTGCTTCCCGTAGGCCACAAACTATTAATATAACCATATTCATCTAAATAGCCTGATACCATAGAACTAGCTTGTAAATACTTTTCTTGATCATGTACCTTAGTCATTGTATAAATAATTTCAGGTAACTGACCTCGCCTCCCATAAGTATTACAAGCAGAACTAGCCACACTCTGTTTAGCTCTAGACGCAAAAGTATTACTAACATCACACCCAAAAATAGAACTAGGAGAGCTTAAATTTTGACAAATATCCCACACAGGATGAAAATTAGGATAATCTATTAATTGTCCAATACCCTCTCCCCAATCGTTATTTCTTAAAGCTACTTCTTTAAAGTCTAAGGAAGAATACATGTACCCTAAAGGAAAATAGCCTATTGAAGAAGAATAATAAGAAGTTGAAAGTTCTAAACTACCAGGATTATTTCTTCCTAGACGAGTAAACATCTTTGTTTCAGGAAGAAGATTATGAAAATTACGTCTTCGTAAAGTGTTACGTGCAGATTGTGTAAAAGTAGTGCCTGATAAAAGAGAATCATTTAAACTGTCTACATTTCCTCTCTTAAAACGGTTAGGAGTAAGCCCCGCAGCAATAGCTAATGTCGCCATATCTACACAAGAAGTTCCATAATTAGTAGTAACATTTGCAGACCCTTCATACAAATCATAGAAATTTGGTCTAACCTCCTTACAAGCAAGATCAGAGATAGCAGTCATAGCATCTGTAACATCTGATACAGTTAATAAAACATTAGCAATAGCATGAGCAGGAACTACTTGATCTAGTGCTCTCCAAACCTTCTGAACCCCATACCTAGAAGTAGAGATTCGTGCTTGGGAAGTCCAATCAAAACTACTAGCATCAAAAGTCATCATAAAATGAGAAGACTTTCCATTCCACAAGCTTAGTAAACTAACTGGATCAATGAGTCTTTGTTTAGTTACATCTCTAATAATATCATCATAATTTGTAGGATATTTTCTTTCTTTTGTAAATATCAAAAAGTTATTAACAACTTTAGTAATATCCATACTAGTATTAAGTTCTTCCGTAATAAACCGTTGGACATCTTTAGCAAACTTCTTATCTACTCCATAACAAGTTAAATAATATCCTATACGCTCAATCATAGAAGTTGTAACACGAGTCTGGGTATAGTATTGTCTCTTTTCGTATGGAGGAACTAAATAAGGTCTATCTCTATAGTAGAATACAAAATTAGGATCATATACAAGTGTTAAATCTTCTGAATTTTCTGTATACCTATCTCCTGTCATATAATGTGGGCCAGTTTTAGCATCACTACTTACATTATAAGGACCAAGCCATGGAACATTACCAGAAGTTACAAGCTCTACTTTAGGAAAAGGCTTGCCTCCCAATATAAACTGATCAGGAAATTCTCTTACTAAATCAAACAGAATTTTATCTACCACTAATTTAATATTAGTTGGCATATCCAAAGGATCATAACTCGTTATCCCAAATTGTTCCGCAAGTTCTGGGGTATAAGTTTCGAAATTTGTAAATGCAGAAGAACTTGTAGCCAAAGCATAATACATTAAATCTGGAACATATGATTCCCATAATTCACTAAGTTGACTGCTCGTAGTTACATTAAAACCTCCGGTAGAGAATAAAGTATCTAACAGATATTGAATGGACCTTCGAGTTCCTTTCATTTTATAAATACTTACAGCATTTCTAAGTTGTACTCTCCATTTATCAACATCATCTCCAAGAAATCTCCATCCAATAAGCTCCCCAAGTAGTTCTAAAAACTCATCAGGACATTTACCAATATCGTATAAGACTCCAATCTCACCCTGTTCAGTTAACCTGTCAGCAATACTAAACGACATAGCTTCTAAGAATCTAGAAAGAGGTCCAGCCTCTTCAGTATCCGTAATAAGGGTACCTTCTTGATCTATACTACAAGTAGCAAAATAAGTAGAAAAAGTCTCTCCTACTTTATTATCAGGACTGTCTAAAAAGTGAGGAGAATATATTACTTGATTTAAAGTTTTAAGTCTATCTAATAACTGTGTTCCACTAGTCCAAGTGTTTGCACTAATACTCAGAGAAGAAACGTAATTAACAGGAATAATGGTCTCCGTTACATTAAAGTCTCCTTCATTACGCCACAAGTGTTCTTGATAAATATTAATACTATCTTCTAAAGCAATAGATTTTCCCTTCCATAAAGTTTCAGTCATCAAAGTAGCCAATCCTGTAGAGGGATCAAACCCCCCAGGAGAACCAGTTCTATTGAGAAAATATACCCAACCTAAATTATTAGCTAAATATTTATAAGTACCCGAAGAATCATTTGCATAAGCACTTGCTGTTAAAGTAGCTAAATCATCCGTCGCATGATGTCCTGTATGAATACTAGGGATAGAAGGAAGAAATGTTCCACTAATATAATTTATAAACTCTCCGCTCGTAGAAAAGTTAGAAAAAGACTTCCCTAATGGAAAAAGAATATTGCGTTGAAAATCATCAGTAGTAATTTGAGCAGGAGACTGTTGTTTTATAAAATATTTACAAAAACCTGAAGGAGTATTAATAGAAGAAAGATAAGTATCATCTACCAAACTGGAAACAGGGAAAATAGTAGACTGCTTCTTATTGGCTAGTACATGCGAATTAATTAATTGATTAGGATAAGAAATCTGTGTTCCACTAAGCTGCTGTTCATCATAAAAATAGAACGAGGGTATGATTTTTTTAATAGCATCTAAATAATTTCTTTTAAAATAAGTTTGTGATTCCGTTACACTTTGTAAGTTATCCTTAGCTGATACAACAGCAACTGTCTCAACTTTAACTTTGTTAAGATCATCAAACTTAGATGCTTTTACATACCTTCGTGACATTAGACTAAAACAGTATTAATAGTAAAGTTATTTAATTGAATAATCTCATTAAAATCTACAGTTGTAACTTCAGGGAAATTATCTACGGTGGCAAAGCGTACATTAGGCAATCTAAAAATTTCTCTAGTAAGTTCAGATGACACAAAAGACTTTCCAAAAGCAGCACCATCAACATCAAAGAAATTTAAAATAATCGAAGCAACTTCTTGTTCAATTTGACTCCCCATCTGTTCTAACTCTTTATCAATACGAAGAGTTATTACTAGATCTAATGTTCTAATTAAACCATCTACCACCACTACCTCATCTGTGAGCATCTTCTTAGGTTCAATCTCTGCTAGCAAATCCTGCTTAAAAGTAGGAGAAGCTTTTTTTAGTTGAATCTCGTTTGCTTTTTCTACACAATATACATCAATTATATTTCCTGAGGAAAAAGCGTCTCTCACAGTAGCAGTAGTTTTTCCTATAGTTCCTTGTTTACTTCTAAATGTATTTCCTATAGCAATAAAATCTTCTAAAGTTACTACTCTATCTTGTCTTTTAAAAGTATAAGGAGCATACTTCTTAGCATGTTCGGATGTCTCTGCCTCTGAACCCCCAGTAGCCTGAGAAATATTTTCTGTAACATAAGGAATTTCAACTGATGTATCACTAGTTACTCCGTTAGTAGTAACATTAATATCTCCGAGTCCAATATTCCCTCTGGTTCCTCCTCCCACTCTATAAGATATAGTAAACCCAGCACCCGCAGGCGGAGAAATGCCTAAAGCATTATCTCCAAAGAGAACAGTAGCTGCATAATCATCATCATAAGTTACTTGATAGATCTTATCAGTCGCACCTGAAGCCGAAAATAATCTATTTACTTGTGTATACGCACCATTAGCTGCATCATCAGAATTTCCAGTGTTAATATACACTTGAACACTCCCTTCTACAATAGGAGACTCAGTAAGAGTAATTCGTTTATTACTTTCTAAAGTATCAAAAATTCCTTTTTGAACACTTAACTGACCCTCTAATAAAGCCACATTAGTAAAAACAGAACTTGTTGCATTATCTGCCTCACTACCTTCTAGTTGAAAACTAGCACCAACATTTTGAATATCCTGTATAGTATTATCCACAATTTTATACAAAGTATAGTTACAAGGGGCTCCGTCTTCTTTAGCAATAATAGAAAATACTCTATTACC
>Ga0080013_1005684_pt1 | contig 11458 bp, 10 predicted proteins | sample ETNvirenome_6_85_FD_69236 | JGI IMG/M metagenome (GOLD analysis project Ga0080013, IMG submission 69236) | Marine viral communities from the Pacific Ocean - ETNP_6_85 (SPADES assembly) (version 2) | ecosystem: Environmental > Aquatic > Marine > Oceanic | place: Pacific Ocean | collected 2013-06-19
CTTTCCATATGGTTTCTCCGGGTTCAATCTCCCCTTCCGTGTCCACCGGCGGACCTGATCCACCGAAGCCCCGAGGTAAGCGGCTGCCTCTTGTGCCAACATTGTTCGTGAAGTCATTTTTCCTTTGCTATTTGTTAAAGTGTCAAACTCCCAATCTTTTTGTAGTAAATTGTCGACATTATGTCAACACTAATATGTACTACTTTACTCACACTTTTACTCACACGTTAAGCGGATAGTATAGGATGATTAAGAACAGTATAAATATACGTCCAACAGTTTAAGTGTTGAATCTACTAGGATAGGAGGGTGTTTAGACTAGTAATTGGAAGGGTGAAATGATGCCTTTGGCGGAGGTATTGCTCCGCATAATTTACCCGTGAAACGTTGCAACCACTGCAATCACAGTGATTTCACGAAATTTTTACTCACGTATTTACTCACATGCCCTGATCACCCATCAGAAGACCGGGGAAGGGTGAGAAGGCACTGATCTGTGATGCCTGTCGGCGGAGACGTTCCCCTGCTGCGGTATCGGATGCCTGCAGCCGGGCACGTGCCTCGGGGAGGGTGTATTTTAAATAATCCTGGGCCATCTTAGGATCGGTGACGGTCAACTGGTTTGCCAATTGTTCCCGGGTGACGGAACTCCGCCCTTGGCTCCTTGAGCGGATGGATCTCATGACCTGATCGAGTGCCCCCTGCTGTGGGGATAGTGCTGCCCTGAGTGCCTGCTGGGCGACACTAGGATCACCCTCGACCATCGCGGCGGTCTGTCCCCTACCATGGGTCGGGGATCCACTCACGGCACGAGTTTTAGTCTTCGACATCTCTTTTTCGACCTTCAGGTTATCCATGAATTTACGGTATTCTGCATCATCCGGAAAGATGAGTTTGATCCTGTCTTGCCACCTTCGATTCTTAGCTAAGTACTTCGTCAGGTCCCGTCCGAACCCGGCGTCCTCGACGATCTGATAGAGTTTCTCGGCTGCACCAATCCGGTACAGATCTTTTTCCCCGGCAGACATTCCAGCCAACTCCATCTGAATTTTCTGCGGAGGTTTATTTCCAACTTTCTTTCCTTCATCGAGTGCTTCCTTCAGCAGGGAATGTCCACTGAAGGTATCAAGTGCCTCTCCGTATTTCGAATTATGTGAAACGAGCAGGTCCCGGAGTTCCCCGGACTGAATTGTTGTTCCTCGAGCACGTCCCCGTGATCCTCCACTTGCCTTGATCCCGGAAAGTTCATTGAGTCCACGCTTTAAGTAATCGAGACTAACCCAGTCGTTCATATCGAGTTTCTTCGGAATTCTGACTCCGTAATCTTTAGCGAGAAGTCTTGCCTGTGTATATCCCTCCGTTGCCATGCCGGGATATTTCTGCAGCATCGCCGTTAGATCATCCTTCAGTGCCTGCGGGACCGGTTGCTTGTATGCCTCATCATAAAGAGGTGTCGAGAGTGCAGATTTACGATCGATAATGGTCTGTTCGAGTTCGAATACGTTTACTTGTTCCTTGTTCGGTCCACGTCCGAATACATTATCCAGATCCTCCACGATCCGGTCGTACTGTCCTTCATGCCGGGACTCCACGAAATCCCGCATGGTTTTCGATCCTGCACCTGGTGCCTGTGCGACATCCTCACCCAGTTTGAGAAGATTCTCACCGGTTTCCATGATCGTGACTGGTCGTCCGGTATCCTGCAGTGCTTCCAACTCATCGGCTGCCTCCGAAAAAGGATCGGTCGAGGTCGGTCGGTCAGCACTGACGGCACTTGCGATCAGTTCGTCGGCCTTGTCTTTTCCACCTGGGGCAACGACATCCGTGACTTTTCTTTTCGCATGTTTGAAACCGAACACGGCAGCAGGAATTCCAAGAGAGAATCCTGTAGACAATGTCATTGCAATCAGTCCTGAAAGTAGTCGTCCGTAGGTTCCTTCACCTTCTCCGACTCCCGTGATACCCCCCTCGATCGCAGCAATTTTTGCAGTTCGTTGCAAAGTCGATGCTGCCGTTGTCGCCGTTCTAAGCCCGGCACGTTCGAGTGCTGCTGGTCCTAAGAGAGGCACCAGTGCAGTTGCTCCTGCTCCCATCAGTTCAGCACCCATTGCCTCTCCAGGACTCTCTTTTTCATACAACTTCTGTGATGCAGCCCGCAGGTCATAATGCTGGTCGAGTGCATCAAAAAACTCGGTTGGTTTCCGTTTGCCGGTTGCCACATCCTTCGAGGCATCCAGTGATGCAGCAATCTCGGATTTGAATCCAAGTACCACCCCATTGATCATGGCATCATTGAACCCGTACTGCTTCCCTGCTGCCTCCAGGTACTTATCTGGTGAGGAATATCCTTCGGTTTTCAAATATCCCCGGATGTACTCCATGTCTCGTCCATTTTGAATCATCTGATTCAGGTAACGGGCAACCGTTAGGGTGTGTGCTGGTTCCATCAGTCTAGTTGATTATCGTTCCTGTAAGTATCCCGGTTTTTGGTTGGTGAAATATCGGTGAAGGCATCCCAGAGGTCCGATCCGTCCTCGTTTTTCTTCCCGAGAACCTGCAGCCCACGAAGTTCTCGTATCAACCCTGGATCCAACCCGGATCCTATTGAAAGTGCATCCCAGATTTTCAGACGTGAATTAGCCTGATTGAACATCATTAAAAGTTGACCTCTGAATTGCGACCGTGCCACGGGGTTAAAGTATGCAGTCACTGCGGATGGGTCTTTGATCATCTTATCGAAAAACTCAAATTCGGCCTGCTGTGGTGCACCAAATTCGTAGGCAGCACGGATCTGATTGAACAGATCCTTGTGGAGCATACTGAGGACCCCTGCTGTTTCTCCGTATAGTTCGAACCCAATACCTTCATCAGAGGGGGTGATACCGACTTCAAGCAATCCATTCTCGGCGGTCTTCACGAACTGATCATCAACCAGTTTTTCCATCTCACCTTTTGCATTCGGACGTTGAATAAGACGGTCCGCATAGGATTTCCCATAGGTGATACGTGCCATCTGATACAAGGTTTTCAGTAGTGCCTGGTTGGTTGCAACCATGTCCACTGCCTTCCCTTTGATTTTCGTTGTCAGACGTGATTTCCTCCTGTGCTCCTCGGCTTGTAACAGTTCAAGTCTTTTTTTTGCAATCTCATCAGATGTCAGATTTTGTGGAATCTGTACCTGCTCCTGTGCGTCGGTTGTTGCATCCACACGGTTGATTTGTTCCACCATCGTCTGATCCAGGGCACCGACGGAATATGGGATGTCGATTCTCAACCCAGGCATGTTATCCGGGAACTTCATCTTGCCCTGAGGGGGTTCGAACTTCGACCCGTAGGTTTTCACTGATCCATTTGGATTGAACGTCGTCCCATTATCCTCCAGGAATTGTTTGACGTTTTCCTGATTATACTCGAGACCAGCACTTGTCAGGACATGTGATATTCCTTGTCCTTTTTTCGGACGAATCAAACCCTGCCCACTGAATGTCGTCGTTGCAGCAGGAACTTTCCCAGAACGGCTTTGAGTTAAGGCTTGAGGTATCGGAGATTTGACAAAGAACCCTGTCTTCGGATCCAACGTCCCTGCCTCCAAGATTGCTGCTGCAGTATCGATATGATTCTGCGGGGGCATTGGTTGATTCTTCTGTTTTGCCAACAAGACCTGATTCAGGATGGAGTATGCCCAGTTCCGGTCCATCTTGACTGGAGATGGTGCCTTGACTTCAAGTGGTTTGGATCCTGCGATCTGGGTGATTTTCTTGTCATACCCGATCTGGAAATTTCCTGGAAGGTCTGATCCAAAATGTTCGATTTCCTCCTGTGATGAAAGGGTTTTGAATTCTTGAACAGGTTTCACCCCCGAGTACATATTATATAAGGTGTCCAGCCCACGTTTTGGGTCAAGCATCGAAATCTGATCGATCATTGCAGGGTTCATCCCAGGCAGTGGCTGTTGCCGGAGTTTCCCGAGGATTTGACTGAACCGTTGTTTTTCCTGTTGCTTTTCTTCCAAGGCTTGTTGTTGCAGCGCATAATCCTGCTGCTCTCGACGATAACTCGGGTACATCTGTGCCCACGTCGAAATACCCTCACGGAGTGCTCTGCCGGCATCCTCAGTGTAGGATCTCGGGTACTTCGTGTACCTCGACGGGTAGTCCATCAGACCCGTCCCTGTTGTCAATAACCCCATCCACAAGGGGTAATTCATGGGTTCTTCAGGCATTGAGTAGCCCCGGATAATAGGATGCCATTGGAGGGACCTGAGGGAATGCAGTACGAGACCCCCGTTTGATTTGTGCAGGGATTATTTGTGGTGGAGTCGTCGTGTCAAACATTCCAAGTGCACCGAGTCCCCCACCGATTGCTGCACCCCACCACGGAGATCCGAATTTACTCCCGATCATGGCTCCTTGAATGGCTCCTTTTGCCATCCCTCCTCCGGATCCTCCGGAATCTCCCATGATCCGGGGTTGATCCCGGGTCGGAAACATATTGGATGCAGTCATTCCGAGCATCAGTTCTTTGTCGGATGCCTCCCAGGGTTTATTCCCGGGTGCTGCTGCACTCGGTGGAAGGTTCCTAGCTACTCCGGACCCGGATAGAAACGACCCTGCACCTGGGTAGACTAGTGATGCATCTGGAGGTGCATAAAATGTAGATGGTACCCTATTCTGAAAATCAAAAGCTTGTTGAGATGGATCTAATGCATCACTGAAGGTTGGTGCTACAGAACCAACCCCCGGGTAGATCGATGGGTCCATAGTGACGTTAGTGACATCAAGGCCAGGGTAATACTTCTGCCAATACGATTGATCTGGATACATATTTTCCTTTATTTTCCGAAAATTCCTGTTCCGCTAGATTGGTAATATTTCTGTTCTGGTTGTTCCCAGGTGGTGCCACTCATGACGGCAGTCTGTGCCTGTAGATTCCGTAATGGCATATCCTTTTCCCTCAGGAATTCGCCGAAATCGAAATCCCGTTGACGTTGACCTTGTTTCCATTTGTTGATGCCGACGTTTTCAAGAGCACCTGCCCTAGCGAGTTTTGCCACATCAAGTCCTTGCCCTGCCTTCATCAATCCTTCAGCACCTGAGAATCTCAAACCTGCGGCACCTTGCCGTGCCGTCTCTCCGAACATGCCTTCGGTCGACTGCAGGGAACGGATCTGGTTTCTCTCCTGGGCGGTCAGTTGACGACCCAAGTTGCGTTCAGCAGATTGGATCGCACGTAATGATGTCCTGTCGGCGGCAGTCAGTCCTCTCGCTGCAGCGTGATCAGCAGCAGTGAGTGATCGTGCCTGGGTGGTTTGTTGCGACTGTAAACTCCGGATCTGATTCCGTTCCTGTGCGGTTAGTTGTCTCCCGAGTTGACGTTCTGCTTCGGTGGCAGCCATTGCCGCACCGTATGCATCCGACATGATCCCACGACGTGCTTTCCCGGATTGCCTGAGGTAATCCCCGAATGCCTGCCCGGATGTTATTGACTGTCGGTCTCCAAATGCGGCCTTGCCGGCTTGAGCGGATGCACGTGCCTCCTGCGCTAGAAACTGACGTTCCATTGAATCGGTGACATCATCGGCGACCGCAGACGCATACGGATCCATCCGTTTTTGGACTGCCTTTTCATAGGTGTCGGCAATTGCACCATGAGGTCCACGCATGAAATCTGTCCCTTGGAATTGGGTCGGAGTGAATTTTTTGGTGTAATCGGTCCCCGTGTAATCAAACCCCTGATACTGCCCTGGCCCGTACTGTCCGGACATATAATCGGTTGTGTCTGCCCCAGTTGTTGGTCTGTAAGACGACTCATATCCGGATAAGGTTTTGAAGGTTTTCGAAACCGGATCATACCAAGGGACATCGGACTTCCCGAATTCCTTGTATTGTTCATATGCCTCCAGTTGCTCTGGCGTCAATTCCTCGTAACGTTTTCCCTTGAATGGTTCGAACCCAGGCAATTCCTTTGCCTTGTCCATGACCCATTTCTGGAATTCACGTTCGTTTGCGTTCATATCTGTGTCATCTGCCATTTCATTACCTTCGCCTAGGTTAAGTCCCTCACCACCCTCTGTGGAACCATCGTTGATGCCTGCAATTGTGATTGTGTTATCCTGTAATCCTGTGGTCAGGTCGGTCTCTGCCTGGGTGACGGAATCTTCGAGGGAAAGACCACCGGTTTTTCCATCATTGATTGCATTCTGAACCGCATTGGTCAGGTTGCTGTTTCCACCGGCATGAATGACCGTGTATCCAGTTCCATCCTCGTTCGGAACAATGGTGACCATCTCACCATTGATATCAAGGACCGTGTTTCCTTTTGATAGGAAATTTGCGTCAGTCCCGGTCTCGGCCCCACCTTCACCACCGTCATTGAATGTCCCAGTGTCCGGGTTATAGTCGCCAAAACCACCAGTTTCTTCATTGAAACCACCCATATCATCAGGAGTCCCAGGCTCGGTACCCAGCATATCGACTGCTGTGGTGTCGGTCTCGGTGGTCCCGGTTGCTCCAGGTTCTGTCCCCTTCTTATAATACTTCCCGGTGTCTGCATCCCATATCATATCCGGTTGCTTTGGATCTGGTGTCCCAGTTGGTCGATCATCAGGAGTGTATCCATCCTTGGACCATGTCCCTGCGTTTGTCCAAATTAAACCGGTTTTCGGGTTTTTTGTCCCAGTTGGTCGATTATCATCGGTGTACCCGTCCTTGGTCCATTTCCCAGATGCTGCATTGTAGATTAAACCGGTTGTCGGGTTTATGTCTCCTTGTTTGGGTTTTTCTTCTCCATCACCACTAGTATCAAATTCATACCCTGTGGTTTCCAGTAAACCCTTTATTTTCTCATCATCTTTATCCGTGGACTCTTCTTCCCCCTCATCAGGTTGACCATCTGCTGTGGTACCCGTCTCGAGTAATCCCCCGGTGGCGTCGACTTTCTCTTTATATTCTCCGGCTTTTTTATCCCAATATAAGTCCAAAGTAGCATGTTTTTCCCCATCCGGACGTGCTGCCAGCCATGCTGCGGTTTGTTCCTCTGCTATTCGAATCTTCTCTTTCGCTGCAAACTCTTCGGCTGCGTCGAGTCCCTCTTGGGTTTTGTGCTTTTCTCCGGTTGCGTCAAACAGGAAATCATTCCAGGATTCTGTTTCCTTGTTCCAGAATTGTTTCCCATCCTTACTTTCCTCCCCGTCTTCTGGGGTGGTTCCACCACCTCCACCTCCATCACCAGTTCCGGCACCAGTCTCAAGTAATCCCCCGGTGGCGTCGGTACCCAGCATATCGACTGCAGTAGTGTCGGGTTCTGGGTATTTGTTTTTAAAATCTGCATCTGAAAGTGTTACTTTGTCGTACTCTTCCGTCCCAGGGGTGTAATATTCCCCACCAATATACTTTTCTCCTGCATCTAATCTTTTTTGATGGGCTGCGATTTTTGCTGCATTAGAAGCCTTAATTGCAGCGACCTCTTTGTTGTGGGTATTAACCATCCCACCATAAGAAACCTTCGAAACCCACTTCCCCCCTGCAGGAACCCCAGGACCACTTGAGAGAAAAACGTATTCACCATCATCCCTTGATGTTGTTTTTGTTACAGTCCACGGCACTCCTGCACTGTAACCTTGGAGATTTGTTAATTGTTGATCGCTGCTATCATCACCTCCCATCCCCAAAATGGTCGCACCCTCCGTTGCACCTCCTCCGTATCCAGGAATCCCTTTGTAAAGGGGGTTCATCTCATCAGCAAGCTTGTAACTCCGGATCGGACCACCCTGTGGCCCAAGACCACCTGTCCCCGGTACCGGACTTCCGGATCCTCCTGCCCTTTGGAGCATCTGTGCTTCACGGGGATTTATGAAGGCAAGTCCTTCCCCATTTTGCTGCTGAAATTGTCTCGCGAGTCTGGAGATTTCATCATCCGACAAAATACCATCGAAACGTGATGACCCCGGCAGGTTCATGGGTCGTCGTGGTACCCTTGGTGGTCCAAAAAAGTTCATAGGTCTTTATATATTTTTATCTCAAATCCATTCCAGTCAGTCAGATGTTTTTTCAACACCCGTTCCCATCCTTTTCTTCCGGTGAGTTCAATACGATCTGCCTGCATCTCACGTGCCCATGCGACGAAATCGGTCTCGGCCTGCATCAGCTCATCTAATCTGCCTCCAGCGTATTGAATAGAACAAGTTCTGAGAGCAGGATGCTGAATAAATTCGATTAACATTGCTGATTCCGCCATTGGCCATAGCCAGAGTTTCCCGACGCGCACTGCCTCCCGGACAGACTCCCAGGTAAGCTTTCCGGTGCGTTTCAAAGAAGGTTCCAGAAACTCCCGGCACCTCTCCAACTCCACCCACCAGACCGGTAGATCAGACGTAGGGATTGATACTGGTGACGGGGGATCCGTCAGAGTCGACTGGGACTGAGGCTGTTCCAAGGGTTCCATCATTATCGACGGTGAGTCGCCAAAAATCTCCATCTGCAGACTGCAGAATCATGGCACCTCCACTCATGAAAATATTTGCACTATTGGTTTTCACATTTTTTTTATCCTCCGTCTCGAGGATCTTGAATGCCTCATCCATCTGCTGCCGGTCGTACTGCTCCGGAGGTTGGGGCAATGCTTTCAACGTGACCCCCCTGGTGTGACCTCGATTCGATTGACTGCAGTGTCGAAGTCCTGGTCAAAACCTGCTTCGATGCTGACCCGGAATTGTCTACAGGTGAACCGAACGTCGGTGTATCCGTCAGATTCCGGTTCATAGGTCCCGGATGATGGAAGGACGGTTTCAGAAGCATCTGGGGTGTCTGCCGTGTAGAACCGGAAACGTAGCCCGTTGTCTCCGGACATTGTGTCTGTTATCACACGAGTCGCGTGCATCTGTTGATCTCCATCACCCAGTTCGATTGCTCCACTTCGGACATAGACCAGGAACTCGGTGGATCCAAGTGCATCCGATGCCCCAAGGGCAAGGTCTCTATCGTTTGTTGATAGTGCTGCTTCGGTCGTGATTGCTGAGACGGTTGAAACCCTCTCGGATCCTGATGATGCCTGCTCGTGTTGATAGATATGTTTATCACCTCCTGCCCCAAGAGGACTTGCATAGATTCCAGAATCGGCCCAGGCAGTACGTGCCAGACGTCCATAGGTCCAGAAATTATCTACGTAATTCCATGAGACATACCTGTCCGGTGTCGTCTGTCCAGAGGATGGATAAAACCACCAGATTTCATTTTTCTCATTGATCGCCGCCGCAAATATCAACCCTCCATATTGCAGATTAATATTATCGAAAACATACTTTTCCACCTCACAATCCAGGGGTCTGACATATCCATCATACAACCAAAATCGTGACCGGCTCATCCATGCAGTGACTCCACCGGCTTGACCAACAGCATGGGCACCTATCAGACCACAGTTGTCTGCAAGTTTCTCCCTTCCATATACATATGGTGGTCCAAGATAGGACACTAAATGAACGTCGATGTCGGTCCAGACGAGCACACCCTGCCGGACCCGTTTCCCGTTGACGATCTCTCCTGAGGTCTCGAGATTGAAGGATCCTGCAGTGTTGGTTGCAGTTGCAGTCCAGGTGGTGTTTGCCTCCTGTGAAGACCACTGCACCTTTTTCTGCACTCCACCGGCCCCGAGTGCCATCAGGTGTCGTTCTGCGGTGACTAGAACCGAACGATTATTCGAAGGGGCATTGGTCAGTTTCGACATCCGGGTGCCGAGATCATTTTCCCAGATGTAAATGTTCCCGGAGTAATTGTGGCAGGTAACTAGATTATTCCCCCAATTATCAAGGATCCACGTCGTTGGTTGTAGGGTGGAACTGGCAGGGGTTCGTGCGTCGCCATAGTCCTCGTCGGAGTATGAAAGTGATCCGTATCCAAGACCATATCTGAATGTATCCTTAACAGCAGAGGCAAGAACACCATATCCGAATTCACCTCCGACTGGAGTAGTATCAGGAAAAACACCATCGCCGAATGGTGCTCCAGGGGTGACCCGGTACTGCAGTTTTGAGTTGGTGTAATCGTAGGACGGTTCCGGGTCTCCAATATAGACATCAGTAAGCGTACAGACTGCACACTGCTTCCGTCCAGATGCGACAACCCACGGGTGCATCGACGTGACCCGTGCACCTAATGCAGTTTGTGTTGTTAGTTTGTTCCATCCGCCGACGGGTTCGATCCGTCCTGAACGGAACCGAATCAGGTTGGCATCATGCCACCGGTTTTTCGCCTCATAGGCACTTCCCGTGTTTTTGAGTCCGGGAGGCAGGGAGATCGGGAGAAGGGGCACTTAGTAGCTCCACACTGCTTCACGTTCAAGAGTATCTAAATGGATGAACCTTTTTTTATGGTCACCCTTCTGAGAAAATCCAATGCCATTGAATCCAATCTTTCTGGATTCCTCCATCAGTTTCAGTGCTTTCGGTCCGTATATCTGGATGTCAGCACCCCGGCCTTGTAGATGAGCAGATTTCGGATATCCGCCAGATTTCCTGTTCCAAATTTCACATCTCAGTCCACTGGAAATCGGCAGCGGTCCACAGACGTTCCGGAGTTCCTGCAACATCCGCATGAATTCGGCATCCATATCATCACGTTTACAGTCTCCGCATTTGCAGCGCATCTCGGAACGTGAGAAGTTGGGTGTGATCATGTCAACCATCATGACCCCAACTGCAATGAGGAAGTTTCGGCGGAGAATAGGTCAGCAGCATTAAATTTTCCCATCCGCTTCGAGTTTGGTCTTTATCTCAATGACCAAACGATCATCCAGCGAATTGGTGGATTTGGCGGCGGCCCACTCTGCAAGCATCAGCAAAACCCTCAACACCACCCTTTCGGACAGCATCGATACCACAAGTGTTTTTGCTGCTCCCGCAAGTAATGGAATTATCATTTATTCCTCCTCATTTCTGCGACCAGTTCCTTTATTGCACTGGTTTGATCGTTCAGTGCCAGACTGAATTCCTCGTTTCGACTGTTCGTTAATGTAATGACACTGACTAAGCGTTCATCACTGGTGTCATCCTTGTTCCTCCAGGAGTCGATTTCTGTTGCGTGCATCAGGTCTTTTTTGTAGATGTACCACATACATGCTCCTGCGACGAAAACCGGCACACCAAGCGACTCCACCAATCCCACGATTACTTCGTACTCCATCTTATTTCTGAGCCATGCAAATGGTTGAAATTTCGCTGAATTCCTGCTCTAAATTTTCCATCTTATTATAATCATCCGATTTGTACTTTTCCCTGGTTGAGTCGATCATACAATCACAGTGCTGGACTGCTGAAGGTGGTGGAATCCAGGGTGCATTTTGCCGAATTGACACGATACATGTGTACCACATCTGTCTGAGTTGAGGAAAAGGATGATCACCTGAAAACCTGGTGCATCCAATCAGTAAAAAAAACAACAGAATCAACAGGATTTTCATACAT
>Ga0080013_1005685_pt1 | contig 11457 bp, 8 predicted proteins | sample ETNvirenome_6_85_FD_69236 | JGI IMG/M metagenome (GOLD analysis project Ga0080013, IMG submission 69236) | Marine viral communities from the Pacific Ocean - ETNP_6_85 (SPADES assembly) (version 2) | ecosystem: Environmental > Aquatic > Marine > Oceanic | place: Pacific Ocean | collected 2013-06-19
TTCTGGAAAAAATCGAATAATGGCAAAAAAACCTGCACAAACTGCATCATCCTCCGGGTATTGGGAGAATCTACGCCGGAAGAGGCGTCTGGAGCAGGAACAGAAAGGTGAACTGACTCAGGAAGGTTACAAAAACCTGTTATTAGGCCGCATTGCAGGAGCTGCTGGCCTTGCTGGTGACATCGGGGAGCTGACAACGCCGCCGCTGGTCACACCTCCTGCATCCTTGAAGGCCAAGGGCATGAAACCATTTCCGGCAGGGATGACTCCAGGGGAGATGCCTCCAAAAGACGGTCAGGGTCTGACTTATAAGTATACATCACCGTATTTTGCAGAAAAATTCGGGATTTCTCCTGCGGAACTGATTGCAGGGGATGTGGTCGGTCCAGGTGCGCCTGTGACGGCTCCAGTTAAGATTTCAAAGGCATTGGCATCTGCCTGGAAGGGTCTGGATGTTGCGGATCTGGCGATTTCACCCCTGTTGGCAGGTGTATTTGCAGGGGAAAAAGCCATCTCGGTTTCACCGAAATTCCTGGAAAAAGCCCAGAAGATGGCATCCGAGGGTAAGGCATCCCAGGATATTTTTACAGAAACAGGATATTGGCAGGGGCCTGATGGAGCATGGCGTTTTGAGATATCCGATATGGATATTGATATTGATCCATCAAAAATCGAATTGGCACCAGGAGCCAGTGGTGAAGATGCCTATGGATTCGGCAAGATGGATGAAGTGGTTTCCCATCCAGAGCTGTTCAAAGCCTACCCGGAGCTGAAGGATATCACCATCAAGCTCGATCCCAAAGGGATGCTTGGTAACGAAACTTATGGTGGTTATTACACCCGCCGTGAAAGCATTCCAAATCCAAAATATACACCTGAAGGTAATGAGCCGCTGCGTGTGGAGCGTGAAGTGATAATGCTCAGGGCACCCACGAAGGAAAGTGAAATTGCACGGCTCACCAATACACTAGAAGTTGATCAAATCAATCTGGATTATGCCATTGCCCAGATTCCAGAGTATGAAGAGATGTTACGTGTCGAAGGTGCATTGACACCGGAGCAGATGAGTGCGTTGGCTAATTACAAAAGGCAGATTCAAAATTTACCGGACACTATCAAGGTAAACACAAAAGAGCTGAAGCGGCTGCAAGATGGGGGTGATCCAGAAATGGATTTCACCATCAAATCGGTTTTGACTCATGAGATCCAACATGCAATCCAACGGATCGAAGGATTTCCAACAGGTGGTAACCCTCGTCATGCCTGGAAAAGTGCAAGAGATGAATTAGGGCGTTATCCTGAAAAGTTTGGATTGACACGGTCTGAAACCACAGTTGCAAAACAGAGGAATGACCGTGCATTTGCCAATGTGAGGATGCTCTATGATCTGGATTATCTCCATCAACTGGAAAAATTCAAACTGAGTGATAATCCAACCCAAAATGCACGTTTCATCCGAAACAGTGGATTCATGTCTACTGATGAACTGGCCCGTGCAATAGGCAGCCCACCGAATCGGAGGAATAAACAGAAATATGGTCAGTGGCTGCGGGATGCTGCTGATGTTATCCAGGTGAAAATCATCAACCAATATGCAGACACGGGCCTGGAGCCTGGAGAGTTGAACAAAAACACACGGCGTTTCAAGAGAATACTTGGTGATATGTTTTACCATGAAGCAAACCGTGGGCTGGATGTTGAAAAATACGGGCTTCCGCAACAGATTGGAGATGAAAGATTAGAAAAATTCAGTGTTACAGATGGCGCTGGAAATTTTCAGTATCACCAGCCGTGGGCCACCATTCCACGGAACATCATCCAGAATGCCATCAAACGTGAGCAGACCATCCTCCGGCAGACCCAGAAAGGAACTGCCATTGATGATATATTAACCAAGGAATTGGATCGGTTGTATCAGCTCAAAGATCATGATGGATATCACCGTAAAATCTATAATCTGCTGGCAGGAGAAGCAGAGGCCAGGGCGGTACAGGAACGGTATCGGTTAGCTCAAGTCAAGGATCCTTCTGGTGATTTGGATAAAATACCAACTGAAGAAGGGGGCCGATACGCTCATGGAGCGTATGATGTTGATCCTGCTGATCTGTTTTATGTCTATGACCGGAATCCTGCTGCGGGCGTAGCAGCCTCAGCTGCCGTCAACGTACCTAAATCCGACATAGGTTTTTCCAGCCCTGCGCTGCGCGTCATCCTGGGATCCCAGAAGGAGCAGATGCCGAAAGAAATGTGGTTGAAATACCTCCGCGGGAATGGTGTGAAGGATCCTGAACTGGAATTTTCCGGCCTCGGCTCATGGCTCCAGGAACAAAAGGGCCAGGTGAGTAAGCAACAGCTGGAAGAGTACATGACAACCCAGAACCAGCTGAAGATCGAGGAAGTGGTTTATGGAGGGCGTGATGCGGATGAAGATTACATGGTCATGAAATACGTTGAGCAGCGGATGGACGAATATGAATTTTTTTCAGTTGGAGATGATCCAGCGTTTGCTGATGATATCGCGGAGGAAGTCGATAACTACGTAGCACATTGGAACAAGGGATATTACAAAGGTGAAACAATATATGGGTCCAATAATAAACCAATTAAAACAGATGCAGAAGCACACAAACATTTCAAAAACCTGGTTGAGGACCAGTATATTGTAGTTGATTCCAGTGGCGAATATGTCCGCGATTCAGGCGGAGATATTACTTGGTTCCTCTCTGAAAAACATGCCAGGGATCACCTGGATTGGACAATCGAAAGTGATGCCCGCCGGATGTCGCATGAGGAATTGATGGAACTCACGGGCGTTGAGGAAACCAGCCAGGATTTCTACGGCCCCGTCAAATACGGTGAGGGCTCCCTGACCACCCCCGGTGGTGAAAACTACCGTGAGCTGGTGCTGTATTGGGATAAGCCTGGGGGGATGCAGCTGCCACCAGGATATTCTTCATCAAGAATGCCAGGAATGACAGATATGTGGGGTGTTTATGATGAGAAAGGCACAATTGTAAACACTTCAAGTGTAAGCCAGGACAAAGCAATTGAAGAGGTTGTTGAAGCACTCGGGCAACCTGGCACAGAATCCCTCTGGTTTGGATCCCATCAATTCACGGACAAACCAAACCCGCTGCTGCATATCCGATTCAATGAACGAGTTGATGCAGATGGCAAGAAGATCCTGTTCATCGAAGAAATTCAGTCAGACATTTCGAAGCGTGGCCAAAAAGAGGGGTTTCAGCCAAAAGGGCAACAGGATGAAATAACAAAATTACGGGATCAGGTAGAAGAAAAAACCCGTCAAATAGATTTTGTGGAGAAACAGGCAACAGATTTGATAGATGGATACATGCCAAAACCTGGTGACAAAATACGAATTAAAGATTTTACCAGAGATTTCCCACCCTTAAATGTCCAAGACGCTGTTTACACAGTAGATCCAGTAAGCACTTACGACATTTTTTTATTGAAAGATGTAAATGGTAATCATTTCCAATTTACAAGATCAGAAATTTACGAACAATTTAAAAAAACAGCGCCGCCAGAATATATTAATAAGAGGGGGAAATTAGAAGATGAGGCTGTAAAACTCATAGATGAACAAACTGACATACAGCAAAAAATTAGAGAGTCTGGAACAGGTTTAGACCGCGGCCCCTTCATCATGGACACCAAAGACTATATGGAGCTGGGTCTGAAACGTATGATCCTCTGGGCGTCTGATAATGGATTCGACAAAGTAGCCTGGACCACGGGAGAGCAGCAGATGAAGCGTTACAATCAGCTGGTCGAGGGGATTTCAAATATTACAGTAGCTCGAAAAAATGATGGATCTTACCGTGTTTTAGGATCCGATCAACAGGGCGAAAGTTTTGATACTGGTGATCTTAATAGAAATCAACTTGGTGAGTATGTTGGAGAAAGAACCGCGCAAAAAATAGAAAGCAATTTTGCAGAGCAGGATGAATTATATAAAGAAATGGATGCGGAAAGTGAGGCAGCTTTTAAGGCCCGTGATGCTAGTAGAGTCGGGGAAACCTATGAAACCATAGAGTTAGATGTTGACGATTTAAAAATGCCCAAAGACCCCAAACACTTCCTCATGGTGGCGTATGACAAGACCCTGAAAAACGTGGCGCAGAGTCTCGGCAAGAAATATGACGCGAGGGTTGGGGTTGGAAATATAAATGTATCTGATAAAAAATTTGTTTATGAGGATGAAATCAAAAGACAAGAAGAGAGATTAACCAGGCCCGACATTGGTGAAGTCCAAAAAAGAGCAATACGCATTAAAATTGCCGATATTAAAGAAAAAATGGCTAATGATTTTAAAGGTGATCAAGTCTGGACCCTCAACCTTTCTGAAAAACTGAAAAGTGCAGCCAAGCAGGGCCTCCCTTATATGGCCGCCGTGCCGCCGGGGGCATTACTCTACCAAAAACAACAGGAACGTGACCGCACCCCCGTGAACCGGGCGGCTGCTCGACCCTTAGCCATGCAAGCCAATGTTCAATAATCCAAAAACTGAAGACATCAAGGAACTCGTTACATTTTTAGGTGAGAATCGAGTGGCCCGTTTCAAAGGGCTAGGGATCGAGGTGGAGTTGCACCCGGATCTGGATCGGCTCATGGAACAACCACAACAGACACCACTGACCGACACGGAGATCCAAGACCAATACATTAATAATAGGAGGGTATCATGAGTTTCTGGTGGCAAAAGGATGAAACCGAGCTAGGCAGCGCGGTTGCAGATGTAATCTACAAACTCAAAGAGGATCATTATGGCCGCTTTTCCCTGAACCTCGACATGCTCCGCATGTATTCTCAGAGGGATTATGAGGCACTGGATCGGTTCAACCCGGAAACCCGTGCCATGTCTTTAAGGGCTGAGGATTTCAGGATGCGTCTGAATGTGATTGGGAACATGGTGGACACCCTCACCTCGCGGATCGGCAAGTCGAAACCCCGGCCTATGTATTTGACCAAACGTGGAGATTACAAACTACGCCAACGTGCGCGGCTGCTTGGAGATATGATGGAAGGCGTGTTTCATCAAACGGATCTCTTCCGGCTTATGCCTCAGATATTTCAGGACAGTTGTATTTTTGACATTGCAGCCCTCAAGGTGGGCCGTGATGGGAATGAGCTTTTTACAGAACGGGTTTTTCCAAACGAACTGGTCTGGGATATCGACAGCGCCCTTTATTCAGGGATGCCTCCAGCATTGCACCAGATCAAGGCCATGCCGATGGAAACCCTGATTCAACTCTACCCGGAGCTGGAAGCAGATATCCGATTCAATGCAGAAAAGATTGAAACCGATGATGGATCAGAAGGCCGTGAGGCCGACATGCTTGAGGTTATAGAATCCTGGCATCTGCCTTCGATCATGGGTGGTGATGATGGCCTTCATTGCATCACCATGAACCAAGTGGTTTTGAGTGCAGAACAATATACTTATGACCGTTACCCGTTTGTATTCCTGAAATGGGGTGAGGCAGGAATCGGCTTTGCAGGGATCTCCCTCGCGGAGCAGCTGAAGAATGTCCAGTTTGAAATCAATAAATTATGTCTGAGAATCCAACAGGCGATGCATCTGTTGAGCGTGCCGTGGATCTTTGTCCAGGCCGGAAGCCGAGTTGTTGATTCTCATCTCAGAAATGTTCCAGGTTCAATCATCAGCTATGTCGGCAGCCCACCCGTTTCGTACACTCCCCAGGCCATGCATCCCGAGGTTTATTCACACCTGGATCGGTTGTTCCAGAGGGCGTATGAAATTGCAGGCGTTTCTGAATTATCTGCAACAGGTAAAAAGCCTGCTGGACTTGAAAGCGGCGCGGCATTGCGAGCATATCATGACATTGAAACGGAGCGTTTTATTTCAGTCGCACAGCGTTATGAAAATGCATTCATGGATGCAGCCAAATGGTTCATGGATCTGGCCCAGGAAATTGTCAAGGATTCAGGATCCTTTCCTGTCAATGGAATCACCAACAAATCAATGAAACAGATTGATTTTAAGGATATCAAAATGGCAGAAAAGGATTTCATCCTTCAGCCGTACCCGGTCAGTCTGCTTCCCTCGACACCCGCAGGACGCCTCCAGGCCGTTTCAGAGTTGGTAAGTAGTGGGATCATCACGGATCCAGGTCAGATTGTGCGGTTGCTCGATTTCCCTGATCTCCAAAGTGTCACCTCACTCATGGAAACCCAGGAAAATGACATTGATTGGAGGATCCAGGAGATTGAAGAGCATAATATTTATCATGGCCCGGAGGCCGTCATGAATCTCCAGTTTGCCAGCCAGCGCATGATCCAGGCATATCTCGAAGGTCAGCAGGATGGTTTGGAACTCGATAAATTGAACAACATGCTTCTCTTCATCGATCAGTGTCAGGAGATGATGAAGCAGCAGCCTACCGTAGCCCAGGCACCAGCAGCTCCAGGTGAGGAACCTGCGGCAATGCCTGAACCCCCAACTGGAGGAGAAGAAACCCCGCCGATGAACATGGCGGATATCATGGGCGCACCACCAGCAGCGGCTCCATCTGAACCCTTACCCGCCTAACTCATGGAAGAGCAAGAAGGACAAGAAACAGCAGCGCCATCTCAGGATGATATAGATCAGGCGCAGATCAATGAATGGATTCAGGATAAAATTCCTGACGAGGTTGAAGTCGAACAGGAGGAATTTGATGCATCTGACCCTTTAATACCTCTTGAAGTTGTTCCACCACCAGAGGATCCACCGGAAGAAAAAACAGAATCCACAAGCAGAGCCTTCACGAAACTGGCAAAGAAGGAACGAGAAATTCAGGCGCAGCGTGAGGAACTGAAGAAGATGCAGAATGATCTGAAACCTTACATGGATGCAAAAAAATCAGCAGAATCCGGTGATATGCTTGGTGCCATGAACCAGGTCGGATGGAATTATGAATCTGCAACCAACCAGGTGCTGAATGATGGCAAGCCTCAGCCTCAGCAGCAGCAGGGTTTGAACCCGGATCTGGAAAAACGCCTGTCTGCATTTGAGAATTCCCAAAAGAAACAACAAATAGACAGCTACATTGCAAACTTGAAGGAAATTGTAGACACAGATGAAAACTATGAATTGGTCCGTGCAAAGTGGGATGATACGGTGCCGATGATCCTTCAACTGCAAGAAATAGAGGCAAAAGAAAGCGGAAAATTACGTGATCACAACAATTTACTTGACGATATTGAGAAATATTATGAGGATATTGTTATCAACCTTGCTAAATCTGCAAAGTTGAAAGACAAAATTGGGCTGTCGGATGCAGCCCAACCCACCCAGGAAATGCCATCCGATAATTCTCCAAGGAAAAGACCGAGAACGCTCAGAAACAGTGTTTCGCGGCCCTCTCCGCCTACTACGCGGGAGCCGAGAACACGCCGGGAGCGTCTTGAGGAGGCTCTGGCCGTGTTTGAATCTCAAGGGAGGTCCGCATGATGTCTAAACGGAGATTTAGATGGCAACAGCAACAACTCTTACCAGTTGGGATGCTGCTCTAAAGCAATACTACCGCAACAAGGCGGTCGATGACTTGGTTTACAAGTCGCATCCTCTTTTCGAACTTCTTCCAAAAGACCCGAAATTCCGTGGTCGTAACATGCCAATACCAATTTTGTATGGTAGAGGCCAGGGTGTATCAGCGAATTTCGCAAATGCCCAAAGCTATGCAACCGCATCCAAAATTGATGATTTTCTGCTCACCCGTGTGAGTAAGTATGGGGTCGCAACAATTTCCGGTGAGGCGGTAGCTGCCTTAACATCCAGGGCCATCAGATAGAAATGTTTGATGCAAACGGTGTGAATTGCTGGGAAAGCAGGAACTGCCAATCAGCAGCCAAGCCTCAAATGAGGAAGGTTCAGAGACTATCCGCAAGGAGTAGGGTCAAGCGATCCGAAGCGCACCGCACCCGATAAGGGTGATGATATAGTCCCATCTGCAGAGTCGAATCTGCAGCAGCCGGAAGGCGGCCCAGAAATAGCGAACCTGGGTGAAGATAATGCGGAAGGTGACCGTTACAGTTTTCTGTCAGCGAGTACCACGGAAATAGACAATATCATCAAGTCGGTTGGTGCATCGGTTTCAACATCCCTTTATCGGGATGGATCTGGTGCAATCGGCCAATGTAATGCCAGCGTTTCCAGCACCAGCCTGGTACTGAAAACGACCAATGATGTGGTCAATTTTGAAGTCGGAATGGAGCTTCAATTTTGTGCAACAAAGACCGGAAGTTCCGTGAAAAGTGGCTCGGTGACAATCACTGCCATTAACCGGAATTCTGGAACTTTGACCGTGGATGCCCTCAGTGCAATTGATGGCGGATCCGGCGTGGCAGCCGACGATTATATTTACCAGTATGGTGATTATGATGGTGCCATTTCCGGCCTGGCCGCATGGCTTCCAAGCTCTGCTCCTGGAGCAACCTCATTTTTCGGAGTAGACCGATCCGTTGACACGACCCGCCTCGGCGGCCAGCGTTATGATGGATCTTCTGACACGATCATTGAGGCACTCATCGAAGGGATGGCCCTTGTAGGCCGGGAAGGTGGATCACCTTCGCATATTTTCCTTAGTTTTGCCGAATTTGTGAAACTGGAAAAAGCCCTTGGAGCGCAAATCAAGCGTGAAGTTCAGCGCAAGGATTCCATCTCTGGTTATGCCAGCCTGGAAATGATTGGTCCATCAGGAAGTTGTGAAGTAATTCCTGATAAAGACTGTCCTGATTCGGTTGCGTACATCCTTCAAATGGATACCTGGACTTTGGCATCAATTGGTGAGGTCGTTCAACTCACTCAGTTGGATGGCAACCGTGTTTTGCGACAGGCTTCCGATGATGGAATCGAGGTTAGGGTCCATAGTTATGCGAACCTTGGCTGCGGTGGACCAGGTTGGAATTGTCGCGTCACCCTCCCATCATAAGGAGGAACCATGGCTGGACGAATATTCTATGGTACGCAGAGTTTGCAGCCTGAACTGAAAATCATGCCCGGTTCTTTTACGACTAATGGAGCATCTGATCCAACGGTTACAACCGGAACAGGGTTTTCAGTGGCCCGGTCTGGCACTGGAAAGTGGACTGTCACCTTCACGGATACCTATCCGGGAATCCTGGCGGTGTTGGTTTCCTTCGAACTCGGTTCAGATGCAGCCGCCAATATTGTCTTGAATACAAGCAGTGTCGGCACTTCATCTTTCATTGTCCATGACTATGACCTTGAGGATATCGGCGGCACGCCTCCGGTGGATCTGACGGGTGCCATAGTTCATTTCTGTGTTTTTGCGCGGAATACTTCCTTAACTTCATAAGGAGGATTCCATGAAACGCGGGATGGATACTGGAACCGCGATCATGATCGGTATGCAACCCAATAAAGGAGGAGGAGATGAGGAAATCATCGAATCCTCCTCAACGGGTTATGATGGCGATGAAATGATCGAAGAAGAGGGATTTGAATATGAATATTCCGAGGAACAGTTGGAGATGGCTGATGAACTGTTGAGCGCACTAAAAGGGCGTGATCAGGGGGCCATCCTCGATGCAATCCACGGGATTATGATGTCCTATTCCTGACGGAGGTCCATGACGGACTATGTAAACCTATCGGTCCTCAGAACGCTCACGCGCCAGAGGGCCGACATGGAAAACTCGCAGTTTGTAACAGATACCGAATTACTCCGGTACCTCAACCGCGCCTATGCGGAGCTTTACGATTTAATTGTCACTGAGGCAAATGCTGATGATTATTTCCTGAATTCTTCAACCTTCACTCTCGTCAGTGGGACCAAAGCCTATGACCTTCCTGCTGATTTCTACAAATCAAGGGGTCTTGATCTAACAGTTGGCTCCGATTCAATGCCAATCCGGCGTTACAATTTCAGCCAGCGGAATGTAGGCAGCCGTTTCCAGACGGCGCGTAATTTCCGATACCACATCCAAGGGAATTCGATCTACATCAATCCGAAGCCGAGCAGCTCGGATACGATGACCCTCTGGTATATTCCAAGCCCTAAAAAGTTCATTGAAAAAACGGTGACTGCAATCACACGCGGATCCACCACCATGTGGACCGTTGGTGCAAACCATGGGTTTGTGGCTGGAGATACCATCACCGGAACCGGGTTTTTGGTTGCTGCTGATTATAATGTGGATCAAACGATCTCTGCCGTAGGTGCTGCAACGGTTACCACCGATTTAGACAGCAGCGGACTTTCTGATCCGACAACCTTTGGATACATCGAATCCCGTTTTGATTTTTACAGTGGTTGGGATGAGTTTGTCATCTGTGCGGCAGCCATCGATGCCCTTGTTAAAGAGGAGGCTGATGTCAGCGCCCTCATGATGATGAAGGAGGAAACCAAGCAGCGCATCATTGCAGTGTCGAATATGCGTGACCTGGGTGAACCTGTCACTGTCACCGATATCTCAGGATACTACACCAACTATTCAAACATGAACTGGTACTGATATGGAAAGCTACATCAACAATCAAACCTACATTTCCAGCGGCGATATGTCTGCGGATGTCACTGGTGACACCATTGATGGTGCGTATGCGACCAAGGTTTCCGCGACTTGTGTGAACACTGCCGGATCCTCACCCGTTGGGACCATCTACATCCAGACATCGAATGATAATTCAACCTGGGTGAACAGTGGAGTCGCGGCCGGATCTGCTGCAATCAGTGCAGCAGAAACCAATCTGCTCTATCAGGATCTTTATGCCCGTTATGTCAGGATCTTCTACGACTATACCAGTGGATCCGCGTCCCTTGATGTTGCAATCACCCTGAAATGAGCCGCGTTAATTTTACCCAGATATGGAGTCCAAACGAAGAAGTGACACGTTTACAAAGTCACATAAAAACTGCTCTGAATCCTTTGCTGGAGCTGCCGATCTCAGATGGAATTCTGATCAAGGGCCTGAGCATTGAAACAACCGACACCAGAGTGAACCATGGCCTGGGAAGAGAATACGAGGGTTTCATTATCACCAGGCTTCAGAGCAATGCAGTGATTTATGAATCCTCAACCACCAATGGTAATAAGAACCTCTTCATCTTATTGAAGGGTTCAGGTGCAGCAACAGTAGATATTTATTTCTTTTAGGAGTTGAGATGACCACAAGCAACATGTCCTTGAATGAGCCGAGCGTTGGAACAACGGCTGGGCCGACCTGGGCTACTGAAACCAATAGCAACTGGGAGTCCATTGACACCCATGACCACACCAGTGGCAAAGGTGTTCAACTGACTCCAAGTTCGCTCAATATCAACGGTGATCTGGAATTCAATTCAAATTCTGCAACGGAGCTGAAGAACGTCATCTTTGACTCCAGCGTTTCAGCAGCCTCAACAAATTATTCAGTCTACCAGGCAAGCGGGAATCTGTACTGGCGGAATAATTCTGGAACGGCAGTTC
>Ga0080013_1005686_pt1 | contig 11453 bp, 13 predicted proteins | sample ETNvirenome_6_85_FD_69236 | JGI IMG/M metagenome (GOLD analysis project Ga0080013, IMG submission 69236) | Marine viral communities from the Pacific Ocean - ETNP_6_85 (SPADES assembly) (version 2) | ecosystem: Environmental > Aquatic > Marine > Oceanic | place: Pacific Ocean | collected 2013-06-19
AAGATTGTCTGTCAGACTGATCTTGTTCAATGTAGTTGCTCCACCAAAGTCAATATTCAATCCAACAGCAGAGTCATCCACACTCAATGAATCAGCATTGATGTCCCCTGCATTTGTGATGTTTCCTTCAGTAAGTGTCAGGCTTGTGAGTGTTCCTGCTCCGGCTGAAAAAGTTCCACTTGTTGAGAGGTTCTCATCCCCAAAGTCCAATGCACCACCCGAGTCTGTAATTGAGCCGTCTGCTAAAGTAAGATTACCAATAGTTGAGCCTGAAGCTGTTGAAATTGTACTTGTAAAAGTTGAGGCATCGTCAGCCGTTAAAGCACCGACTCTTAGCGGGAAGTAATCCGTTATAGTAACATTCCCAGAGGTTGTCCCTGCTTCTGTTGCAGCTTTAATTGCTGCGAAAGTATCAGCAGATTCATCCCAGATAAAGGCCACGTTTTGCGTATTACTACTCGCCCCATCGCCCCTGGTAAATACGATCCCCTGGTCATAAGCGCTGCCAGTATAGGCTTGGCCTAATTTTATTAAAGTGTCGCCGATTGTAAGTGTGCTACTGTCGACTTGAGTGGTTGTCCCCGATACGGTGAGATTCCCTGTTACTGTAAGATTATCGTTTACCGTTGTCTCGGAACTCCCATGTCCTATAGAGATTGCCGTTCCAGAAATACCAGTCCCGATTGAAACCGATTCGCTACTGTCTGCCGTATCGACTATTAGATATGCGTCGGATCCTTGTTTTATAGTTAATGCTGTTGCCGAGTTATCGGATACAGCTATATTAATATCAGTCGTATCTGCACTAATGGAATCCAGGGCTATGTCGCTTACGTTGGTAATCGCCGCATCGTTAAATGAAGATGCACCAAAGGTATTCGCTGCCGCTATAGAAGTAATCCCTGCGGCTGCTGTAATTCCACCGCCATCAGCGATTGTGATAGCATCGTCTCCATCTGTATATTCTATTAAAGGTGTTTGAACAGCCGTAGCAAAGGAGCTTGTGCCTGTAGCTGTGATTGCTCCAGATCCAATAGTGCCTAATCCCGAAACATTTCCGCTTGTGTCAAAAGTATAATTGCCATCTGATAAAGTACCAGATAAAGTAATATTAGTTATGCCTGTTAATGCGCCATCGAAAGCTACCGCACCATTAATATCTATTGTGGTAGCTGATAAATCAATTTCTGTATCACCAACAAGCCCTAAATGCCCATCGGCTTTCTGATAAATGTATGTTCCTGAGTCACCAAATTGTAATTGAGTTGTGCCTACACCAGAATCGTCAGTTAATAATAAGCCAGTATCTGCTACATGAGTTAAGGTAACATCTCCATCATCGCCAAAAGCGACAACTGCTCCATCTGCTAAAAATAAATCACTAAATTGTAATGATGAAGTACCTAAATAAGCGCCATCCTGCGCGTCAGGCGCAAAACCAGTTGTTGCTGTAATAACTGTTCCCTGGACAGTGCTGGATGAAGTAATCGCTCCAGACCCAACAGTGCCAAGACCACTAACATTTCCGCTTGTGTCGAATGTGTAGTTACCATCTGTGAATACTCCGTCTATCGTGAGATTCCTAAATGTTCCAATATCTTTATTAGAATCCACAACAACAGCCTTACTTGCGGCTACCGTTCCAGCCGTAACTCCATCTATGGTTTCTAATTCTGATTCAATAATAGCGGCACTACCGATGGTAAAGCCTGTGCCTGTGATTACACCAGCACTTAAAGTGCCTGTAGTTGTAAGATTTTCATCCCCAAAATCTATAGTTCCACTTGTATCTGTAATTGAACCATCGTTTAAAACTAAAGCGCCTGTACTCAATCCTCCATTGTGTACTGATTGCGCTGTAAAAGTGGCCACGCCTGTCACCCCAAGAGTCTCACCGATGGTAGCAAGGCCAGAAACTGTTAGATCATCTGAACTTGTGAGCTGTTCCGCAGAAACTGTCCCACTTGCGACTACATTGCCTGTGACTGCCTGACTCCCACTGTCGATTGTTCCTGTGGTTGTTAAATTTTCATTTCCAAATTGTATCTCACCTGACCCGGCATTGATTGTCAAGTCCCCGGCTGTAGTGGAAAGAGTTCCCGCATCTGAGAATGTAATGTCACCTTCTAAGTATAAATCTTGCCAGGCGTAGGTCGCTGAACCTATATCATAAGTATCGTCTGTTGCTGGTATTAGATTGGAGTCAATAGACCCTGTGATCGTGACCGTATCGCCACTGGCATCACCTAAATCTACATTTCCTGTGAGTGATACATTTGCTGCTGTAACCGTACCAGTAGCAGTAATGTGTCTAAATCCTGTTATATCTTTGTTGGAATCAACAACAACTGCCTTACTTGCTGCGATTGTTCCTGCGGTTACATCGGTTGAATTTGCTCTGGATACTGCGCTGTCAATTTGCGCTCCAGTATAATCTGAATTGTAATTAGCCATTTAAGTTCCCCTGTTAATAGACTTCAATTAAAGAGGTTTAGACTACACTTATATATTTTGACCATTAGCCATGCGTTTGCAGTCGGATTGAGCCTTAAACTCTTTTCCAGGCCAACCATTACCCTTTAACTCAAATAAAGGTGCGCCCATAAGCCGTTTCAAATCGGTAGATCCACAAGCGCACTGAGCCTTTTCATCCACTTTAGTCATGGATTCAAAGACTTTTTCACAATTTTTACATTTATAATCGTATGTTCTGAACATAATTAAGGAATGGGGGATGAAAAACACCCCCCATTTTGTTCCTATTTTGTTAATGATTAAGAATTAAGGATTCTTGAATTCTTGAATTCTTCCCTCAAAAACTGTAACTGCTCCGTAGAGCATGTCTGCTACGACTTTAGTTCCAAGAAAGTCAACAGAATACTCTGATTGAACTCTCGGTTCTAACTGTCGAGCTGCGCTTACCGCGCTGGGGTGGAAAATGTATCCCACTTCCACGCCTGTAGAGGCTGATGATCCCATGACTGTTGAGTGCAGAACCGGCATGCCGTAAAGCATCCCAATTTGTCCATTCAACAATCCAGATGGGCCTGCGCCCATTTTAGAAGCATCCACGAAATCTGAGATTCCGAGCATTGCGGTGTAAAGCGCTGGAGAAACAACGAAATGACACTGATTAGTGTCTACATCAGATTCCATAAGGGTTTTCATGCCCCCACGAATTTCTGCTGCTGTGATTACATTGTCTGTTCCAAGAGCTGTACTATTAGTAGTAGCTGCTTCGACTTTTGATTCGATGTACGCATCATAAGTCTTAGCTAAAGCGTAACCCATGCCAGATACTTCTTTTTCAAAAAGACCCGGTATGGATTGGACACTCGCTATGTCCTCTACTAATTTTGCGGCATAACGATGCTGGTCGATGGTTAGATCGGACTTTGCATGCGTTGATGCTGCGTATGTTACGATAGTTTCCGCTGCTTTAGCTGCGTCACTTACCTCTGCCAATTTCGGGATATGAAACACATCACCCCTACCTTTGACCAGACCATTCAAAGAAGTATCCACACATTGTTCGAACACAAGGTTGCGTTCTATGTATGCCTTAACTCCGTCAGTCCAAATCTCGGGAATCGTCCTGTTACTTTTATGACCTTATACAAGGCGAATAGCTATTTCTAACTATTTCTCATGCTCTCACATGAGTCCAGACTATATCTTCGTTATAATAACGCCTTTGCGTGTAGTCGTTGAGGGGTGAGCCACCACTTCCCTGCTGATTACCCAATCTAAACAATTTTCACCTAATGACTTGGCAGTCGGTATGTTTAGCTCTAAGGGCTTTCCAGCATATAGCAAGGTTTTACAACTCCAATTCATTCAAAGTTGGCAGCAGTGGTTGCGGTGACTGAAGCACCAGCGAAATCTGCTGATAATGCCATAAGGTTTTACCTTTCTACGCTATTTTTTAGCGTAGTTTTGAATAACCTTACCCCAATTCCCCTGCCTTTGCTCCTTTGTCATATCCACGAATGGATTAACTGAACTATCAGGCATCGGAGTAGAATAAGATTCATTCGTTTTAACTGTCTGATTAATTGACCGCTTTACGAATTTCTGCAACTTAGAAGTTGACAGATCAATCGCAAATTCACGATCCTCGTCAGATAGCTGATTTAGTAGGTCTTTTCGCACAGATTCTTTAATCTGTAGACCTTCTTCTGCCTGAGATTTGTACTCGTCTCGTTCAGACTTGTACTTAGTAGCTAGATCCTTCCACTCATTGTTCTTCTGCATTTCTGCTTCTTGATTAACATTGAGTTGATCCTGCAATTCCTTTACCTTTGCTTCAGCTTCCTGGCGCTGATGTCTGTACTTCTTCGCATCTGCGATAAGCGTTCCAATTTCAGCGCTTGCATTGGTGCTTTCTTGAACATTGGCCTGTTCTTGGGCTTGAGCCTGCTGCTCGACTTTTACGTCCGTTTCCATAATATCTCCTATATGGTGTACACCTTATACCCCATTCCGTTCTTGCGAATCTCCTTAGTGAAATTCTTAATAAGCTGGTTCTGCATTTCACGCATAATTAGCTTCTGCTCGTTAGGGGGTAGAGGGTTTTGTTTTGTTGATACATATCTTTTGCGGGATTTCTTTTGTGGCCCCTGAAATTCCATGCGCTCTGCCATATCTGGATCTTCGATTCCATACTCGAATCCATGTGCAGAGGACTTTAAATAATTAAATGATTCTCGCATCTTGCCAGTAAGTGTCAAATCAGGCTTTCCACTTTTACTTACCTGATTGGGCGCTGCCTTGCCTGCCATTTTTCTTTTACGATAAGCATTGGTATATGCTATAAAGGGATTTCCAGCAGCATTGCGCCCCTCATGGAAGATGCGCCTTCTGTGGATCTTTAAAATAATACGGCCTACACTCTGAAAGAATGGCCTGCCGAACTTGAACGCTTTTTGAAGATTAATCATTATAATACTGCTCTAATGTTTGTGGGATGCTGAACGATCTGCCCTTCAGCTTCGCCTTTGTTACCATACCCTGATACGCCACTTTAGCTCTTTGCTGTATGTCCCTATTTTGAGTCTTAGGTGACAATGCAACCCACTGATGCCGACAATTAAAGCCGCCACCGTCTCGTAATGCGCCTGGATATTTGGCTTCTACCTGGGCTTGTGTCATCCCGCCTTCTTTCAACATGCGGATACACACTGGTCTGGTCTTAGAGTCCATTGGGCCTTGATAAATGAGAGATTGAGTTGGATTTTGTTCTAATTGTAAAAGCGTGAGTGATCTTGAGTAGGTAGCCATTGAGGTAGTGATAATTGTGTCTACCTGATACGGTTTTATCGTTAAATCTCTTAACAGCATGGCTTTAATGCTTTTTTGTGGCATTTTCTGGAGTACCCCCTGGACTAAGGATAATCTTACCCTCTCACCAATGTCAGTTGTGTATCTCAGGATGGATGCCTGCTGCATGTTGCGAAGCGCTACAAGTTGCGTCTCTGATACCTTACCAAAGAATACTGCATCGTCTAAAAGTGTGTCGAATGAGATCATTAAGCGATTGACCGCTTGCTGCATCTGAAGGTCTGAAAGCCAGTAATCCACCATTGAAATACCAGCTAAAATTGCAAGTATCTCTTCTGTGGATAGACCTTGTTCCCTTAATTCTTCTACATCTTGGGTGAATTGGTCTTGAGCTTCGGTGAGTCTGGCTTCAAAGTCTGCAACTGCACTATCAATAGTATTCGATAGCGGCATTAGCTTTGTAGTCTATTGAGGAGCCTGTTCTGTTCTGGTTGTGCTTCGGATTCGTCTACCTCAGATAATAAGGCTTCTGCATCCTCTGGGAGCATATCGGGATTTTTAAGCATAAGATAGCTTTGGCGAGTGGCAAGCTTGTTCTGGAATAACCAGGTGAACATTTCTCTCTCTTCAGATGGTGATAGAACTTGAGGCTCTTCAAAGTCTACCAGATATTCATCAGCAAGTTTCTTGCCTGTTTGTACTTCAATAATGCGTCTGTCAATCTCAAAACGCCTATGCTCCCATGCTCTCCAGGTATCTTCGATGTTGGCTTGGACTTCGGTATAATTGTCTATCTCCTGTACCCTCAAGGCTTCTGCGGATTCTGCATTGCCATGAGAATCAATAAATTTTACTCTGAGTTGATTGTTATTGAGAGTAGTCTCAACAAGGTATTTCGCACCTAAAATTAAATCACTTATACTTGCTGATGGGCCAGTAACGCCAAAATTTGCGCCTTCTGGAAGGTATAATATTTTATCAACACCCATAGAAATGCGTGATCTGTCATCTACGCCTGTGACAAACTTTACGCCAATAGCACCAAGTCTGATACACAGTGATATTTCCATAGCCGCTACAGATAATGCAAGGTCAGCCCTTACTACATCTTCAGCACCACCCACAAAGAAATCCCTTATAGGCGGGTAGCGATGAACAAATGATACCGGGATGATACCGTAGGGGTTAACATCCCCCTCATTAAAAGAAAACTTGTCTCCGTTTGCGTCAATCCCGAAATGTCTGCCTGGTTTACCGTCTCTCTCAGCAGTCCATACAATAAACTCCTGTTTAGTAAGTTTGGCTAAACCCTCGTTTTCAATAGCGTAAATGCACCCGAAAGGCTCCTTTTCGCCTGGTAAAAATAATGGCTCTACGAAAGGAAGTAATTCAAATTCAACCCTATTACGCCTTGGGTTCCAGAGACTTCGAAAGCCCATAGTCCCTAAGAGAAATGTAGTTTGCTCTAATTGTCTGCGCTTGGCGTTAAGGTCTTGGATGTCTGCAAAGTCCTTATAGCGATCATCGACCTTCATTCTGGGGGGTCGTTTATAAGCTTGCCCTCTGGCCTTGCATACACGCCTTGTGAGATTCTGGGCAAACATGGGGACTTGCTGTAGGGATTCTGAGCCAAAATACTCCCCTACATAGTTCTCCATATTGAACCCCTCATAAAAATCAAGAAGGTACTCACGCTCTCTTGTGCGTTTTGTTTCAATATTGTTTAGATAGTCAGATAAACTATCTATAATAAGCTGTTCAGATAAATCTTGTATAATCATATTACCAGTCAATTACTCCTGCGGTTCTCGATTTAATAGGAAATAGGTTACAAAAAAAATATCTACTCGCATCACAGGCGTGATCATTTAGACCATCCTTTAAAGGTTCTTCTTTAAGCTTTTGATCTTTCTTCTTCTCTGGATAACGATAGTTCTCAAAGCTGGAGATGAATTTCTTTGCTCTCGAGTCTGCGTAAAAATGTGTGTTACCAGCAGCATCTTCGAACCATGTTCTCATGTGGGTGATGCCGTTTGCGATATTCCGGGATACCTTGTCTGTTCTAAAATCAACCCGCATTCCCTTTTTTCTAAATTGTTCAATATCAGAAATACCGCTTCCCTGGACTCCACCGCCTGCTGGATCTCCAAAATATCGAATGATCGGATAGCCCTTAGCCCTCACTTTGTCTGCAAAGTCCTCGGTTTTGATATTTTCTTCCCAAATCTCATCTATTAGATATACCTTATCCTTACCTTGCCTTGGGTCAGTCTGGAAAAATCCACAGGCACTTGTGCGGTATCCAAAGTCAATTCCACAATAAGTGGGTAAGTCGGGGTTAAACTTGAGTCTTTGAATGTGTATGGTGCGGTCAAATGGAAAGACTCTGCCAGAAAATGAGGTAAATTGTGAGCCGAACTCTTGTTGGAATGTTTCATAGGTTAATGTCTTTTTTAACTCCTCTATGTCATCTTTGAAAAATGGGGACTCCCAGCTTGGGTGCTGCCATGACTCCCAATCAGGGAACTCATCTGATTTTCCTCGTTGCCATAGGTCGTAGACCCAATTAAATCCCTCGGGCGTTGTCGTAAATAACGCCCAACCCTGTTTGTCTGACAAAGTTGGTCTTAAATATTGCTCCCAAACAATCTTCCTTATCTTCGCTGCTTCTTCAATTACTAAATGGTCTATGCCATCTCCAACTAATGACTCTGGTCGGTCTGCTGACTTCACCGATATTTCACTGTTTAGACCAGCAAGCTTCATGTAATGCACTGCTCCACTGACCTCTTTTTTGTATGCGATTGGAAGTCTCAGTTTAGTGAGTACATCTATTTTGACTTCACGCATAATTTTGTCAGCTAAATCTAAAGTAGGAGCCACTATCCACGTTCTCGTATTTGGAGTTAGGAGGTATGGCAATATCTCTTTAGCTGCACTATAACTTTTGCCTGATCGTCTGCCCTGGATGTTTACTCGGAATCGAGCTGTCGACTCATGTACCTCCTGCTGATTAGGCGAGGGCTGGTACTTGAGTATCTTCCAGAGCTTCTGCTTGTTTAATACTTTTCTTTTCAATCGGTGATTCTTCGTAGCCACACTCTTTGAGTAATCCCTCGAGATTGCCTACAAGTTCAAATTCGTTACGATCTGATTGACCTAAATATTGTTTACCTAAAAATATGAGCATTGCGTTTGAGCCTTGCTCTGCTGTTTTCCATTGGAGCTGCCGGAGCTTGATCTTCATGCTTTCACGACCACGCTCGATTTCTTCTCTAAAGCGCACTCGGATTGTGTTTTCACTGCAATTATGCAACTTGGCTATCTCTACCATTGAACAACCAAAGCTGGCAAGCATTTCTACCTTGTCCGCACTGATGTCAAGAGCTGGTCTGCCAGTCTTTTTCTTTTCCATAATAAATCCTGTTATAGTTTCAGTAACTAAGGATTAGACTACATCAAATAAAACCCAGCACTTGCGTATTGCCCTGCGCCAGTAGGTCTTAGCTGAAGATTCAGATATTTCCAGGGTGTCTGCTATAGTGGGAAAGCTGTGAGATTTTAGGCGCATCTTGAACACCTGGAGTTCTCGCTCGGATAGGTTGTCGTATGCTTTGTGAGCTGAGAGTTGCCAGTGGCGCATGTGCGGTTCGATTAAGCCACTGCGAAAGATGGCAAGCTTACGGTAGAATTCGTCCCCGAGTTCGATTGAGTCTATGAGTCTTTCATAGTCTTTTGCTGTGATTATAGGCCAGTCCATTATTGTAACATATGTTAACCCGCTAAAATATTAAAAAAAATTTGCACAGTGGATCCGTCGCAGCGATTCCGGGCTCCTTGTGGAGCGAAAAAATGATAAACATTTTACCATGATCCAGGGCATAACGAAGGTATACTTCGCGACCCATTGTCGAGAAAATAGGCAAGGGACATTAAACAAGCACTTTAAAACGTGAAAATCGTGAAATCTTTTTTCGGCGCGGTAGGTTTACCAGGACGCTCTTTAAAATTTCTTTAATATATATATAAGGGGTTAATTAATGTTATATTATCTGTTGCATTAAGTTACATATGTTACTATATTGCATTTAATAAATGTTAACATAAAAGGAAAACACAATGAAAAATAAAATAAATAACATACTCACAACGGCCGCCGCGTTCACCATTTCGGCCATGACCGGATCCGGCGCTGTTTTTGGTTATATAGTACTCACACAAGGCCCGCGCTTAAATACAACGGCGGGAAATATAGCCGCCGCGCTGGTGGCAATTGTAGCCATGGCCGCGCTGGTATTGGTGGCAATAGTACAAACCATGATAAACATAAATAAAAAGGGCGGGCAGTCATGAGACAGCTTTCAATAACACGCACCCTAGGTATACAATGGGCCGCGCTGGCTGTAAAAACTAATTTAGATGAATTATACACATCTATTTTAACCGCGGTAAAATTGAACGGGCCGGAATATAAGAAGGGCGGCACGGTGTATTATGCGCTGAAGTTCCTTCGATTTATGGAATCAGGGGTCCCGGAATTTACCCTATTCACAAAAGGGAATTCTAAGCTACCGTTTCTTAGCTGGTCAACTCTGCCCGGGGTGAATTGCCCCGGGGCGGGGGCGTGTCTAAATTGGTGCTATTCGTTCAAAGCGTGGCGATATCCGGCCGCGTATTTTAGGCAATTACAAAACACCATATTAGAAAGAAATAACCCGGAATTGATCCGCGCAGAATTAGACCGGGTCTTATGCTTGCCTTCATATTCCGGGCGGCGGGTGGATCTACGCCTATATGTAGATGGTGATTTTCCAAACTTAGATATAATGACCTATTGGTTTAATACCCTCGAAGACCGTCCAAGGATTGCCGCCTATGGCTATTCAAAGAGTTTACCCATGTTTCACCAATACGCCGCGCGCTTCGGTCATATACCGGGAAATTATGCGTTGAACGGTTCAAAGGGTGGAAAATACGATCATGTTTTAAAATCCATGAAGGGTTACTCATTTTTCCGGGGCGCTTATGAAGGGTTCAACCTAGGCCGTAAAATTACACCTATGGATATGACCAGCGCCGAAAAAAGAGAAATCCGAAAACTGGCCGGGCCTGGCCGGGCTTTCATCTGTCCCGGCCTTTGCGGGTCATGTACTAACATTGGCCATGCGTGCGGAAACTTGGACACATTCAAAGATATGCGAATTATTACACCAATTCATTAAACAAAGGAAAATAACAAAATGAGTATAAAAACACAGATAAAACAGCAGCCTACAAAAGAAGAAAAACAGGCTAAAATAGATAAGTTACACAATGGAATTACGGCTTGTCTTAACCATATTGACCACAAGGGCGCGCGGCTCATGTTAATGGAATTCATGCGTGAGTACTTAGAATTGCATGAGTATGTAATATGGGAGCGCACTAAGTAAACAAACCAGCCAGCCCGGCGGCGGCTATAGGCCGCGCATATTTCAAGTTATGGCCGGGCGCAATAGTATTTTTAAATAATAAGGTAAACACATATGAAAAGAGCATTAACAGCACTTTTATACGAGATCTTACGCCGTGTTAACCCCGGTGTGAATCAAGTAATATTAGCTAAGCATAAAAAATAAACAAGCGCGCCGTAATAGGAGCGCTTTTTTTTGGCCTTTTATGACGGCATAACGGCGCTTTTTTTGGATTGGCCGCCGGAAATATAGCCAAAGGATAAAACGGCCGGAAACGGCAATTTAAATTTAGCCTAAAATCTGAAAAATGATTGTGGGCCAGCGGGAAAAGTACACCCGGGAAAGTGTCCCGGGTGTACACCCGCGCGCCCGTAGCCAGGCCGCTAAAATTTGATAATTTTATAGATATTATACATAATTAATTTTATGAATATTTTTCCGGGTTAAAATAATTTTTTAAAATTGAATTGAAAAATTAGTTAAAGTAAGTGTTTAAATGACCCGATTAGAGAGGGAATTTTCCCATTTTGACCATACTCCTTTATATTATATGCTGGGGGGAAAATGGTATTTTAGATCCAGAATCAAAGTTTGATTAATTTTTCTAATTTCTGACCCCCCCCTACCCTTTTTCTTCAATCAGACTTCCTATAGTGTATATAGTGTTTATATGTTCATATGAGTCGGCAAATGAACAAATGAACAGTCTGAACGGGTACG
>Ga0080013_1005688_pt1 | contig 11445 bp, 31 predicted proteins | sample ETNvirenome_6_85_FD_69236 | JGI IMG/M metagenome (GOLD analysis project Ga0080013, IMG submission 69236) | Marine viral communities from the Pacific Ocean - ETNP_6_85 (SPADES assembly) (version 2) | ecosystem: Environmental > Aquatic > Marine > Oceanic | place: Pacific Ocean | collected 2013-06-19
CGAGAAGACGAATAGCTTCATTTACGTAAGAATCATCTTGAAGGAGGGTTTGGAGGGTTTGTTTATCGTACTTAGTCATTGAAACTCCATTGGTTGTTGGTAGTATTATTATATCTTGTTCTGTGGTTTGTTGCACATTTTCATCGCTATCTTCTTCCAGCTCGAAATCATACTGGCCAAACTCGTTAAGCTTATAAATGAAATCTTCCATCTTTCCTGTCATCATATCTCTCTCCTATCGGTTGTTCTTCAATTCTGCTTTTTTAACTTTGACATAGTATTTGGCACTATCTCTACTCAGTCCACTATATGATACTGCAACATCAGGAAGTGAACTATAAACAATACCTCGATGGCCGTTTGGTAGATATCGTTTGTCTACGACTGCCCAACTGTATTGATCATCACCTTGATACTTCTTAGCAACCCATTGTGGTTTATCTCTATTACTCATTTAATCTCCTTGGTTGTGGTGTAGTTATATTATATCTCGATCTGAATTGTGTTACACATTACAGTCATGATCTTCGTCATGTGGTTTATAGGTTACTTTCATGAATCCGTCAGCGATTTGGGGGCTGGATTGTGTACCCCAGTTTAGTTCACCGACACTAACCAATTCAAACTCATTATTGCTTAAGCCTGTTTGTCGTTGAATCTCTTTGAGTGCACATGCACCTTGTTTGATTATGATATAAAACATTTTATCTCCTAGCTGTATGGGTTGATTGATTTGATTCTGTACTTTATCTCTGCTAAGCGAAGCTCTATGACAAACTCTTTCATGTCCTGCTTGCTATTAAATCGCCAGCTATATTCTTTGTTATCATTCCACCATATTACATCAAACATATGTTTACTCCTCGAATGTGTGTTTATAGTCAATCCGGAATCCTCGTAATACCTGAGCAAAATCCATCGCGTCATTGATGTTTTTAAACTCTCTCTTGACTGCCTGACCATTTAATCCTGTCCATCTGAATACATGCATTTAATCTCCTTTGGTTGGGGTGTAGTTATATTATATCAGGTCTGTGCAGTGTTACACATTTTAGATGACAAAGAATCCAAACCACATTCCTACTATCATTATAATTCCAAATATAATACCATCTAAATAATCTGCTCTTGGATCGTGTCCGTTTTCCATTCTATCTCCGTATTAATAAAAGACCGGTGAAACCCACCGGCCAAGGTTTGTCTTACCCATTGGTTGAGAATACTGCCGGTTCGGCTTTATCCTGTGCCAGGGACCAAAAGACCTGAAAATTGTTATTTGACTTCTTAATGTTTTTAACATTACCTTGATCGCGTAATAATCGAAGTGCCAATAATACTTGGTTTCGAGTATAGTCTTCACGACCCATAGCTACCCATACCGCACGATGTTTAATGAGTTGACCTGGTTCAGTTAGTAACTCCTCGATCAGCTTCTTGTGAATTGCTGTGGCCAATCTATAGATTCGTGCTTTTTCGATTCTTTTGGTATATGCCTTCTTGGCCTTCTTGGTGAGTTGAAGTTCACCTTTGTCATTCAAGCTAATGAATCCAAGTAGAGTGAGTTTGACTGCCGAATCTGCAGATATCTTTGTAATATCTGATCCTTCGGTGATTATTCTTTGTACAGTATTTTCAAGGTGAAAGGTAAGTTCTGGTTTCATTTTATCTCCATTGGTTGGTGGTAGTTATATTATATCTGGTTCTGTGGTTTGTTGCACATTTTCATGCACTGATTCCAAGTAAACTTTCGAGTGCATATGCCATTCTGACCATTTCATCTAACATATCATCTCGTGCGTCTGCTGAGTCTCTTAACGCTAGCCTGTCTTTTGGGTTTTTGGGATCTAGTAATCCATCCAATAGTTCTGATGTTTCATATTCTTCAACTATGTTAGCTAGTGCTGAATGCATTTTCACTGATGCTATAAAGAAGTGTGCATTTGTTTGAGCCTGTTCGAAAGGTGTCATTTTTGATTCTAGTTCTTTGAGTACGTCCATTTATGTTTCCTTTGATTGATGATTAGTTGTATATTGAATCGAATGGGTGGGGTCATGTCCCGGGCCTGATTTAACGACCCCTTATTTTAGGATTTTCATGTTTCCTCCTATATAGTTATATTATACTCTGTAACGCAGGATGTTACATTTGTTACGGTTTAAAACCGTACTTTCCAGATATTTTCAAGCCCACCATGTTCTACTCTATTCCTACCACAAGGTGTTAAATACCACAGTCCATCCATTTGTGATTTATACCAAAGATTGTCTGGGTAAATTGTTGGTGAATACATTCTGTGTGTATTTGAATTGTAACTTCCTCCACCTGGAAATTTTGTAAAGTATCGAACATATGTTCCACGTGTCCAGGCTTTTCCTTTCCAGGCACATAATGTTTTTGTTAAATCTGTATATCTTGATCCGGGGTATTCTGAAAGATATTGGATGATGAATTGTACGTTTGTCATTTAAGTTCCTTTGGTTGGGGTGTAGTTATATTATATCTCGACTCGAATAGTGTTACACAATTTGATATTGTTTAACAAACTCTTTAAACTCATCGATAGGAAAGCTTTGACCGGGCCCATCCAACATGCAACTAAAACTAACAAGGTCATCCATCCTACCGGTGATCAAGTATTCACCTGGTAATGGTGACCAAGATGTTTGGGCTTCAATATTGATATTGTGCCATTTAAGTAAGTTAGCAACATACACTGCTGACATGTCTTCTGGATAACTAAAAGGTATTGTGTAAGTTTTCATATTCTCTCCGGTTGTGGTGTAGTTATATTATATCACAACTCAGGAGGCGTTACACATATATGCTTAGCCTCCCTTCTCTCACTTTTATCATCTGCCTGTTGCGACGTCGCTCACCCGAATGACTGTTCGGGCGTCGCGTCGGATTAACTCGGCTTTCCCTGACTGATTGTGATCCAATCTTCGAGTGGAAAGTATCCAGTTTCAGGTTTCCTCCAGTTGCCATTACCATCAAACCACCTTTCCGTATCATAGACATGAGTAACTCCTCTTTCCTTAAGTAATTTTATGATGTCGTCAAATATATCTTCAAACTCACCTGGACACTCAAAATATACAGTATCTCTAAAGTACTGATTGTTGGGTATGCCACATCCTTCGTATGAGATGAGTGTCATATTATGTTTTCCGTCAGGTGTATCACGATTGTTTGAATATTCTTCTTCGTCTATTATCGATCCTAATCCTGATGGCCATGATCTGTAATCAATTGAAAGGTATTTCATTTTGTTTCCTTGGTGTGATGTGGTAGTTATATTATATCATGCCCGGGCGTGAGATACACATGGCGTGAGATGCTTCGCGCGCGCAGTATGCACGTAGCGCGAGCTACTTTACGCTCAATTATCTTTTGCTATCAATTGTTGTACTCGAATACCTAAATTGTCTACTTTGTTTGACAATTCATGCTCTCCGTGTTCTAATAATAAGTTGCCAACGCATACCAATAAATCTACACAGCTATATAAATCATGTTCTCTAATATTATCGCTAGGCTTATAAGCTGAAAACAATCCATGCGGTACCGGTATTTCAAAGCTTTTTGGATTCAATTTAAAATCATTATCTTTGAGGGTTGACATTATCTTTGTTACAGCTGCCTCCAAATCATCTAACTCTGCTTCTTCCTTTTGATGTTTATATTCATTTAGGTTTATGACGTTATCCATTACTGTTTCCTGTTTGTTTGATTAATATTTATATAAAAGAGGAGCGACGTGGTCAACCAAGGACCTCTGAAACCCACCACGTCGCTCCGTAACCAGAGCTTCAGAGGTTATTTTCCTGTTGAGAGATTAGCGACACTTACAAATCCTGTCTTCTTAAGTTTAAGGAATGCCATGTGTCCGCACCCTCCAAATCTATTCTTTTGAGTTTCCAATACACGACAGCCACGAAGATCTTCATCTTTCTCTTCTACATAAAGGTGAATATGTTGATCGACCATATGCTTAATCTTATTTGATCCAGCCATTTGTCCTCCTTTAGTTACTTGACCAATAACCAATACATTACAAGCATATTCTTTTGCATAGTTTGTAAGTAGCTGGAGTGATCGTTCAGCAGTTGCTGTTGTGATTCTTCCTGATTTAAAATATCCATCATTCATACATTGAAGGGAGTCGACGATGAGGAAGAATGGACGATCCCTATGCTTCCGATTCTCTCTAATCTTATCACAACCCTTAAGAAGCGTTGTCACATTATCCTCACCGCCGACCATAAATGGATGCTTAAGCCTAAGTCGATCACAGGTGATTTTCACTTGATGTAGTGATTCTTCAGCTGTGTTGAAAACTACTTGAGCTCCATGTCCTTGTAGAGAGTTTGCCAAGGACAACATCATTGTTGTTTTACCGGCTCCAGGTGTTCCAGTGAATAGTGTCACCATTGAAGGGGTAAAACCTTCTCCTCCAATAACTGTATCAAAATATTTGATACCTGTTCTGATTCTTTTTCGAAGTATATCTGGTACTGTAATATCTTGGATTGAGGTACCAAATGCGATATCTTCTATTTTAACGTTTAACTTCATGTTTTGTCCTTTGGTTGGTGGTGTAGTTATATTATATCATGATTCGAATAATGTTACACATTTCTGTCGTTTTTAAATCTTTGTTTTTGTTCGTATTCTATATACGTAGCCATTCCGAATATCCCTCCAAATATAACTATTGTTGTATACAACCATTTAAGCATTAAGTTTACTATTTCAGCAGATTCAAACATTTTACCTATCCTCATATATGTGTTCAAACTTATATTCTTCTTTAGTTAGCGTCTTTATCATTTTAAATACTTCATCAATGTCTTTTGAATGCCACATCACTTCCTTCCCATCATGTTTTCTTCTATATGTTATTGTATGCATTATTCTTTCCTTTGTTCCGTGTTGGTGTATGCCCACCCTTTACCCGATGGTAACCAGCCATCTCTCCAGAAGCTTTTACGCTTCTTTAACACCAACCACGGAGTTTAAATCTTTAATTCGTTTATTATGTTCTTGTAATCTTTGTCTGTATGCTAATCGACCTAGCTCACTTTCGTGTTTATTCCTTACGGTATTTAAAGTGTCGAGTATATCAATTGCTTTACATCCTGCATCTATACATGCCTGTATTAATGTATCTGCAGCTAATTCTAAATCTGACAAAGCATCTTCCTGTTCTTCTGTCAAATTTATGTATAGATTTGTATCTTCCATTATAATCTCCATTGGTTATTGGTAGTTATATTATATCTTGTATTTTAGTAGATTACACAAAGTTTGTTATTTTATTCCAGGCATCTACCGTTGACATTGTTGCAAATGCTGCTGTTACTCGATCCTTTTGAGTAAACTTATATTCAGGTATTGCCAGTTCGAATTGCAATTGTTCTGGATTGATATGAATATTCATTATTGGTTCCTTGTTTTCGTTCAGAACGTTAAGTATTGAACTGTTCCCTATGATATTAAAATTGGACTCAATTGCGTGAGGTAGTCCAGCTATATTCTCCCATATCATCATTGTCAATCCAGGGATATCTGTATCTGGTAGTAGCACCAATCCTTCAGTCAATGCCTTGGTTAGGTTTTCCCGTTCGTCTTTCGTAAATAAATCTGTCATTGTTAACTCACCATTAAATAAACTATTCCGAATACTAGTAGTATATCAAACATCATTACACTGCATATTGCCAGTATTGGGTGCCTAATCACCCACTCTATAATCTTGTTACCCATTATCTATTTCCCCTTGATAATCCATCGGGTATATCTTTCCGTTGTCCATGAATACAACCTTGTTGTCATCAATAAGTTGATCGATAACTTTGCATGTATCTTCCCATGCTTTGTTATGCCACTCCATCATCCACTTTGCTAATACCTCGCCCCGATAATCCGGATCAACCATGTCGGCTGCATGCAGTTTGAGGCAAATAAGGGGTGTATCTATTCCTGGATATATGTGAACTAAAGTATAAGCGTCACTAAACATATTTTATTTCCTTGGTTGTGGTGTGTTTATATTATACTAGGTATTGAGAAGTGTTACACTTCTTTGAATGACTTAATCAAGCTAGTTAGTTCTTTTCGTTTAACCTTCTTTGAACTGTACTTGACTCCATCAGGTGTGGATTGTAGCCCGAATTGTGACATTCGTTTAACAAAGTTGCTATAGCTGCTAGATCTTTTAGCAATCCTGTATAAGTTTTCATAGTTTCCAATAGTTGCTGCTACGTGCCATGTTTCATAGTTTGTCCATCCGTTCATCTTATCTCCTTGGGTTGTAGTTATATTATATCTGGTTATTTTAGTTGTTACACAAATGTTGTGTTCTATTCATATCATGCCGCAACAACAGTGCCCCAAGGGTCTCCGGTCGAGCACTCAGTACACTTATGATCTGGCCCATCACAATCAGCAGCCAACCCAGAGTACTCTTCTCCATACGTCGCTTTCCAGCTCTTGGCAGTCTCTAGAAATAACGAATGTAGCTTACTCTTCTCTTCTTGCGAATTTTCTAGCGCCGGATTATGTCCGATAATCTTATTGTGGTAAGTCATGCAGGATTTGTAGTATGAAACAGGATCCAGCATGTGTAGGTGCCATACGTCATCGATCTCTTTAGTTGGAACAATTAATGATCCCTTGCCAAAGAGTTTGAATAGTTTCTCGTAACGATCAACTGAATCAAATGCCTGTGCTTCAGTCCAGTTATATTCTTTCATACAGTACTTAACTAGTCGAGGTCGACCGACTAGTTGACTCTTATTAAATTGCTTCATCTTATCTCCTTGTGTTGTTGGTAGGTATATTATGCTTGGTTTTAAATTGTATTACACATATTTCGCTAAAAAAGCCATTGGTGAATTGCATATCGGATCTTGGCAGTCACCTTCACTTGAATGATATGGCATTTGGCAATTCAAACACAACTCATATTCATTCTCTTCAACTTCTCGTTCTGTTGTACCATGTATATGATAGCTGTCATTTTGTCTCATTAGCTGAACTGAAGCATTATGCAATAACTCTCTCAATGCATTTAAATCTGTTTCATTTAGACGAATCGTCATTGAGTGGCCAAATCTGATACCAGCCATATTTAAACTATCAACGCGACATTCAATTTCATACTTATGACTGTCACCATCATCGCTAACATGAATTGTTCCTATTTTATTAAATGTATAGCTCATTCTATCTCCTTGGTTGGTAATTATATTATACTTGGTTATTTATTTTGTTGCACAAATTCTACATTTGTACCTTTTGTGAATCTAACCCATGTTCGACCGGTTTCCTCACAAGGTGCTCCGACTATCACGGCTGTGCCTTTACTTCGCTTTCGATATAAACGACCGGGGACATGTTCGTATTGAAAGTAGTCACCAATATTTAGTTCATTAAAAGTCATCTTACCACCTTCTTAAGTTTCCATTCTAGTTTTGATATCTGTGTTAAATAACTATATTTTGCTTCTTCATTGATTCTATAACGACGACTGTCCATTGCCCATGCTCGACCGATCGATTCCAATTCCTTTAACACCTTGTCACATCCTGCGACTCTGAGCCTTAATGATCTAATCTCTTTGTTTATCTCTTCTTTGGTTTCCATTGTTATCTCCTTGGTTGCGGTGTGGTTTTATTATATCTTGTTCTGTGGTTTGTTGCACATTTTATAACTTTTCATATTCAATAGGTTCTAAACCTTGCTCAACTCTCTTTTCATTTATAATCTGACGAAGAAGATATAAACTTTCAACATGACCAAAGTCACCCCATATATCATTAGAGTCATACATACCATAGTTTAATTGTCCATTTATAAACATCATATCCTGCCAATGTGAATGCATCAGATCATCTAAAGATTGCTTCCTGTATGATTGAAGTGCGTTTGCTTTCCATTGTTGATGCCATGCTTGTTCTTCTTGATTCATTTAATCTCCTTGGTTGTTGGTAGGTATATTATAATTGGTATTGAGAAGTGTTACACATTTTCACTATCACAGTTGACACCCTTTGCTTCGAAGCACCAGCTGAATCTTTTACCTATCAGGCTTAGTCGGCTAGTCAACTCATTCATCTCATCTTTTGTTTCAAACTTTCGAATGATGTAATCTCCTCCGAGGCTAATCCATTTAACAATCCACATATGTTATCTCCTTGGTTGTTGGTAGGTATATTATAATTGGTATTGAGAAGTGTTACACATAATCATCCTCGTCCTCTGAGTCATCTTCTTCATAGGCTGCTTCGATATGTTCTGAACATCCTTCGCAATACATTGAATGATTTTCATAGTTAACATGCTTTTCAACTCTATCTCCATCATCTTCATTGTATTCTTCTCTACAGCAATCAGCGCATAGTGTAGTTGTTTGATAATATGCCGCACTGTCTAGAATATAATAGAGAGGATATCCGACGAAGTTGGGTTGATTTGTATATTTGTTGAATGTTATGTTCATTTTATTTTCCTCCATGCAAGTCGTCGCCATCTTCAACTGATATCTCTTCTTCATTGACATGAGCTTCATATCCGTATGATTCGATTAAATCTTCAATTGCTTCCTTTAGAGATATCGCTACTTCTAAAACAACAGATGCATCAATATCAGTATGAACTGGGATTGTTATGATTTGAACTTGGTCTTCCATTTTGTCTCCGGTTGTGGTGTGGTTATATTATACTTGGCTACTTATTGTGTTACACAAGTTAGATATCTTTTAAAAGCATTGTATACTTTTAATCCTTCTTCTTTGTCAAGTGACCAACATCGCGTGTGTACAATGACCTGATACTTCTTCTTAAAGTCTGGATATTCTCTCGCAACTTCACGAACAACAGATATGTCGCTTAGTTTAAGTAAAATCTTATCTCCATTAATAAGCTTAGCTTCGATTAGTTGATTTTCCATTTTATCTCCGGTTGGGGTGGTAGTTATATTATACTAGGTATTGAAAAGTGTTACACATTTTATGGGAAAGTGGGTAGTCCTGAATATAACATGCTTGGTGTCTTCGCCGGTTTGGGTGCATCTCCACTCCATGCCGCACCTCTCAAGATGCACTGATGTGTTGATTCGTCATACAAATCTGTGAAGTAGATGAGGGTGAATGGCTTGCCTTTAAATATTCTGCGTGCGCGACGTATGGCTCCGCCTCGTGTTTTCAGGTCTTTCCAGATATATCGGCCTTCTGTGCCTGTTGGCTCTTCTGATCCTGCGTGTACGTAAAACTTCATTATTTGTTCTCCTGTGGTAGTGATTCGATCCAGTCGATGGTGATGTAGCGAAGCGATGTGTAACGGCTCAAAGCCCAACTAACTCGAGATCCTGCCTCTTGTTTGTCATTGGCCTGAACTGTTCGTTTGCCTTTCCGGCCATCGAATCTGCCACCCCGGTAGGTGAAGTGAACTTTGTATCTTTCCATTTAATCTCCATTGGTTGTTGGTAGGTATATTATACCATAAATATAAAAGTGTTGCACAAATTAAAACGGTTTTGGTGTGGGAAGTAGATTGTTCTTTCGTGCCATCCATTCAGGAATCCGAACTGAAGCCACTTGTTTAAGAGGTGTCTCCCGTAGTTTTTTCCAATCCGATGGGTGGCAATGACGCTCACTTATCCAGAATCCAATATTGATGTTTCCATTGGTTGGTGTTAGGTTTTTGACAAGAACAGATTTGTTTGTTACAGAATATGCTTTTTTACCGTTATAGCCGGCTTGAGGAATGACGAATGCAGGAACGTACGTTTTTTCCATCCAAGCATATTTAGCATTAACCCACTTATATCGATCACCTCCTTCACGTGTGATTAGTTCTGAACATGTAATTGTTGTAAAGTATTCTTCGCCTTTATCATCAATGATTGATAGTTTAATTGAACCATATGATGACGTCCATGTATTTAATATCAAGTACTCCTTTTCACCTGGCATTGCCTTCTTTCCTGCAAATTTCCCTCTAGTTTTTTTATGTATTCGTACAATATCACCTGGTGATGGTAACGTTGGTTTTGGATGCTGCTGGGGTTGATATTTCATGGTATCTCCTATTAATATTATTATATTATGCTAGCAAAGATTTTACAAATAAACTCCGCGCGTACGGCATGCCCGGGGGCGTGAGCCACTTTATGCCCGTGTTCTGCAGCGGCGCAAGTTCATTCACCTCATGGCAGTGTGTGCTGCGGATAAGCTCATTGGGCGCGAGCTGACGTAGGGCGCGAGCCACTTGAAGCACAGTGGTTGCTGTTGTTCGCAGTGTACATGTAGGGCGCGAGCTGCTTTACGCAACTGGCATTCTGCTGCTGTAAACTGTTATATTTTGTGGATCCAGTATACCTGCCAGATTCGAATACGTATTGAACCGCCATCATGCCTAACCAATTCAATCGTTGTGTGTGACCACTTTGGATGCCAGTGCACGTGCAACACCATACCCAGAGCGCGAGCTACTTTATGCGCAGCCTGTTCGAATTCGATAACACTACCCGGCCTGATTTTAGATGTGTATCTGTATTTAAAATACGCACCGTAATCGAGAGCAGTCATATGATGTATACCTTGCATATGCTGTTAACATCGACTGACAATACATTTCCAGACGCAGTAAGTACACGAGCTCGCGAACTAGCATGGAGCGGATTCCAATCCATATGCAATATTATTCCCAGGCCTCGAGTAGTCTTAAGAATAGCGTGCACGTTTTCAAACTCTATGAAGCTACCTGCTCTTAATTGGGCAGTTATTTGATAATTCAGTTTTGGTAGCTGGTATCCTCCCATGTTAATACGTATACGATCGTAATTATATTATACCAAAACAGTCCATCTATTTACACGCAGTAATCACTTTTTTTTGCGCGCGATGATTCCCGGGGGCGCAAGCTACTTTACGCCCTAAGTCCGAACACACACATAGAATTTACAAATTATACATATTCGGGCGCAAGATACAATTTGTACATAGGGCGTGAGCTGTCTTAGCCGCCATACAGTGAACCACCGCTGGTGGTTATATGGCCACTCACAGTGGAGCGTAAAGTATAATTTATAGATGTAGGGTGTAAGCTATCTCATGTTCAGGGCTAGGGCAAGGCAGCGGAAGACTGTAAGCAGCTAATTTTTATCGATAAAATCTTGTACTGTTCCTTTACCAGAGGCTGTATTGTAGTTCTCTTTCCACCACGCTGCCTGTGTTTTTACATCTGTGCCTAGCACTGAAAAGTCAATATTTTTTCTGTTTAACGGGTTGTATGCTTTTAGTTTCCATAATACATGTAATGTTGCAAAGAGTGCTGTTAGTGCTAGATTTCCTTTGGTTAATATGCCTGATTCATAGTCTTGATCTTTAATTAATTGATTTAGGTTTGCAGGCTTTGCTCCTTTTTTACCGTCGATAAAT
>Ga0080013_1005691_pt1 | contig 11442 bp, 8 predicted proteins | sample ETNvirenome_6_85_FD_69236 | JGI IMG/M metagenome (GOLD analysis project Ga0080013, IMG submission 69236) | Marine viral communities from the Pacific Ocean - ETNP_6_85 (SPADES assembly) (version 2) | ecosystem: Environmental > Aquatic > Marine > Oceanic | place: Pacific Ocean | collected 2013-06-19
CTCTGTTGCTGTTGATGTGGCTCCTTATCCTATTGATTGGAGCGACCGCGATAGGTTTCATTACTTTGGCGGTTTTGTTCTCGGAGTGGCGAAACAAAAGGGTTTGAATATTCGTTGGGGTGGGGATTGGTCGATGGATACTCAAACGAAAGACAATAAATTTGACGATTTAGTTCACTTTGAAATAAAAGAGTAATGCCTAAGCAGTTATACAAACTAAATGATTTTTCTGGCGGCCTTAATTTGATAAGAGATGCCAGAGATATAGCTCCTAATGAACTTACTCAGGCTGACAATATTAGCTTGAGTGTTGCCGGTAGTGTGAGAACCGCGAATAGACTTGAAGACACTGACGGTGATTTTACTATGGTGTCTGAACCCGTATTCCCGGGTGGTGGCGTTTTTTATTTTGAAACGGATAAAGTAGGAAATTCTGCCGCAAAAGACACGGGGGAGGAATGGACAGCTGCTATTAATTCGTTAACAGGTCAACTTTCTCTTAAAGGAAGTGTGACTGGCACAAGAAGTGATGTTGCCGATATGGGGACAATCGCCTCCGTTACTTTTGGTGCAAACGAACTAGAGTTTGGCGGCACGACCCTCCAGCGAAGAACTGGTTCTTATGATTTTCGAGTTCAGTTTGCAGTAAATGATGCAATTCGAATTTCTGGATGTACTGACCAAGCAGCTAATAATAGGATTACTCGTATTAATTATATATATAATAGCGGGGAAGGTCTGTCGTTACCTTTCAATTTTACCAATGAACCTTCTGAAGCTGGGACGGTTATAATAGAAAAACTAGCCAATGGTGTTTTCTTTGCAGCAGATGATACGCTGCGTGTAGGTGATGGAGTCTTAAATTCAGGCTTAAAACGTAAACAATATGGGTATGTTAAACAAATACACTTTGAAGATGGTGGGGTGGCAAAGGATATATATGATGATTGGTATGCTAATGATTGTGATTTATCACCGCCAACAGAATTACATACTACTTCTTCTTCTTATCCAACCGCTGGGACAGGGTTCTTTTTAAATACTACTACTCCAGCGACAGATAGTAATACCATTGGTCAGTTTGCGGCTAAGACATACCAGATAGCAGGCACTTTTATTTATATGGGTGACCAAGAATCTAAACTTTACATTCCCACATCAAACAATACGTTTACTACAGCTTCTGGAGATTATGTAGATATTGACGTAAATGCTTCTCCGGCATACGATGAAAGAATTACTGGCGCCAGAGTCTATATGCGACCCGATGGAACCAACGAACCTTGGTCTTTACTGGTTGATATTAGTTTAAGAGACGGCTGTAGAACTGGAATGGATGATGAGTATAAGCAATGGGCGGTTGGGGGCGGCGCTACAGAAGCTGGCGTAGATACACTTATTCTCACATCTGAAAACCTTGAAACATATACTATTTTAAATGGATTTGGGCCTGATGAATTTTCTATTACGCTCTCTGAATATGGGGAGGGGTATAAAGATGCTATTATAGCAAACAGGCGCGTGTTCGCTTGTAATATGCAAATGGTAGATGAGGATGCGAGTGCTTTTACTGATGCCACTTGTGATTATAATAACGACCCTACTATTACCATGGACAGCACTGCTGCTTTAAAAATAGGAATGAGTGTTAGTGGCACAGGCATACCTACAGGAGCATATATTGCTTCTGTTACTAATGCAACCGCATTTGAATTATCCGCATCAACAACGGGCGGTAGCGTCACAAATGGTACGCTTACATTTGGAAATATAATGAAAAAAATGCGAGATAGAATCATGTATACCCCTCCTAATAAGTATGAGACATTTCCTCGCAGTTTCTTTATTGACGTTGTTAGGGGCGATTCTGATGAATATACAGCATTAGCAACTTACGGCGATAGGCTATTTGCTTTTAAAAGGAGAACTTTATATATTATTAATATTGGTTCACCATCACCTACCAACTGGTTTTTAGAATCAACAGAAAAGAATAGTGGGGTTCGTTCTCCCGCAGGCGTTTTCCAAAATCAAAATGGTATATATTGGGCAAACAACTTCGGTGCGTTCTTTTTTGATGGTAGCTCAATCCGAAATTTAATTGATGAAAAAATACCCCAAAAGGATTGGTTTAAAACGCAATATGGTATACATCAAAATGTTTTTTATCATGGGTTGACTAATAGTTTATATGTTGTATTTGGTGATTTTTCCACTGATGCAACATATGGGTTATCTATGGATGTTTATGTGTATAGTTTCGATAGCAGGGCATGGAGCAAGCAGGATTTTAACAGTGGTTACGCTTATGACTATATTGTATCAGGATATATTCCTGATGGGACTGGTGGTATTATTTTTAATGATATGCCTGCTAACTCTTCATCTTCTAGTGTTAGGATGAGGGGTGTGTCGGAAGGCGAAAATGGAGAGATTGTTGAACAAAATAAGTGGGTTCTGAAAACCAAAGATATAGATTTTGGAGACCCGGGACATATTAAAAAGGTATACGGAGTAAGGGTTACATATCAAGCAAACGATGACCAAACCACTCCCATATCTTACGCAATAGATGGTATAGGTAACTTTGCTAGCGCCGGTGGTGGTGCTTTTACTGGTAATTTTGCTGATACAAGTGATGTCTGGGATGTGTTATATGCATATCCTGCATCTCCAGTTGAATGCCAAAGTATGCAACTAAAGATTTCAAACCCAACTAATGCCGGGACGATTAATATCAATGATATATCTATTGAATACAGACCGATTCACAAGAGGGTTACATGAGTAACGTAGATGTAAGGCTCAGAAGACTTGAACAGACAAAAAGAACACAGGTTTCGGCGTCTCGACAGCAACCATCTATTACTGAGATGAGTGACGGGGACGAGCGAGTAGTATTAGCAGGTGGTAAAACATTAAGGGTGTACCGTAAAGAGTTTGGAAAGCTCTGGTACATGGAATTTACAGGAATATAAAATGGCAAATAGTTTAATGGAATTGTACGGTGGTGGCTTATTGGGGCCCTCTAATAATTATCAATTAGGTGGACGTATTCCCAAGTATCCTTTAGGTGGTCAAATAGCTGCTTCAAGAAGGGGTAGGCAGCATCAGGTTGAATTAAAAACTCTAAGGCGCCAAGCAAAACGAGATGCAGAGAGAAGAGGGCTTCTGGGTAAGGTTAGTAGTGTTGTTAAATTTGGTGGGAATCTTATTGCACCCGGATTTGGGGATATAGTTGGGACGGCAATAGAATCTTCTTATAAACCCCAAGACTATGGTAAGGGGAAATATACACAAGGTCTTCGAGATGAGATGACACAACAATCAAAAGATTATAAATCCGGTATATTCGAGAGAGGTGTTGTTGGCGGATTACAAAGTATGCTAATGCCAGAGGTTTATTCAGGAGTAAAAGAAGAGTTTGGTAAGGGTCTTGACTATTTAAAAGGATTAGGCGGCCCGGGAGAATCGGCGATTGAGGCTGGAACTGGCTTATATGGTACGATGCCCGCTCCTTTGGGGATAGAGGCTGGTTTAGAGGGTAACATTTTATCACAGCCTGTATCTAAATTTGGAACCGGTGAAAAAGGTTTAGGTTTATTAGGGTTAGAAAGTGAGATGCCAATACCGCCAAGTAATCTTAGTGGTACGTTTTCTGCGTTAGGCAGTGCAGATGCCGGTAAATTAGCAATGCCAATAAGGCCAGATGTAGCTTTTTCTCCTCAAAAGTTTAATTTAGATACCCTTGGAGACATGGCTTTAACAGATATACCAGCCACTCAATTAGGTGATTTTTCAGATTATGGCCTACCCTCTCCATCTGGATTTGATGCTTATAAGGCAATTGGTGGATTCGGGCCATTTATGCGCGGTGGTGGATGGATACCCATGATGCCTAGGGGTGGATTTGTTGACCCACAAGAACTTGATATGCCTATAGGAAGGCCAAAACCAATCGCTCCAATAGGAAGGCCCAATGCACCAATGGCGGCAGGGCCGCCAAAAGCTAATGTGCCGATGGTTTCACCTATGGCTGATGTCATACAAAAGGGCTCAACTAGGGACGAGACAAGAGAACCTTCGGGCTCAACTACTGGCGGGGCACAAGACTTAACCCCTGACTTAAGTGGAACAGATTTTAGTGGATTGCAAAACTTTTCTGTAAACAATCAATTATTTGGGGGTAACCCATTGTTTGGAAGTGGTACAGATTGGTCTGGAGTTCTTGGTGATACACTAGGCCCTACAGGTGGTGCGAGTACTGGCGCAGGTATTGGTACTGGTGTTGGTGTGGGTACTGGCGCAGGTACTGGCACAGGAACAGGCGGAGGGACACAAGATTTAACACCTGATTTAAGTGGAACAGATTTTAGTGGACTGCAAGGTCTTTCTGGAAACGATATAGTATTTGGAGGTAACCCAGTATTTGGAAGTGATACAGATTGGTCTGGAGTCCTTGGGGATACACTAGGCCCTACAGGCCCAACCACCCCAACTGACCCAACCACCCCAACTGACCCAACCGACCCAAATGCTGGTTCTACTGGATATGGGACTGCTATTGGCACACAATCAGCATTAACACAAATGGGTATGGGACACATTGCATCAGACCCAAGGTTGCAAGATTATTTAAAAGACTTACCCCAGTTTAGTCAGGGTTACCAGCAACAGTTTGGTGATATTCAAAGAGGTGGTAGGCAAAACTTAGCTCAAATGTATGCCGCTCAAAGAAGTGGGGGTGGTGGTTTTTCTGGTGCTGGTGCTGGGGCTCAAGCCTTTGGACAGCAATACAGCGGGCTAATGGGGCAGCAAGGAGCCCAACGCAGAGGAGTCGTAGAAGGTTTTCAATCAGACTTACTTAGCGGTATCCGTGACATTGAGCAAAGGGGTGATTTTACTTTTGGTCAAGGGCCCGGAGGCACTACTAACAAAGATGATGCAATCAAAGCTTTAATTGACCAAGGATACACACCAGAAGAGGCAGAAAGGCAAATTTGGCAAGATATGCAAGGTGGCTCTGGAGGTACACGAAGTTAATGCCTTACCAGTACGGAGATATGAAATTCCAATCAGAGCCTAAAGCCCCTACTTTACAAAAGTTCTTTAGTTGGTTCGACGACTTTATTCGTTTACCCAATGTTGAAAAATATAAAGTGTGGCTTGCCAGCGGCTTTCTTGAGGGTTGGAGTACTATGGATGTAGATATCGTACTTAATGGAAAACCTAATTATTCTGAATTAGTAGAACTTATGAAAGAAGGTATTGGGATTGGTTTAAGTAAATATAATATGTTTGTAGACATACAACATTGGAACAGAAAACCTCTTAATTATTGTGCCGGTGAAAAAGCAAACACTTTAGTTGGTAAACTTATGTATGGTAATAAGATTGTTAAAAATGGTAATATTCTAAATAAAGATGAAAACTTAAAAGAAGTTTATACTAATTTATTTTATGAAGAAAAAGTTTATCCAACAGACAAACAAAGAGCAAGGATATATAATAATGAACCAATATTATTATATACTAATTAAAATTAAAGGTAAGAGATAATGGCTAACGGATATAAACCCGGTGATTATTTAACGCAGTTTTTAAATCAATTACCGCAAATATATAGAGCTAAACAAAGTGCCGATATTCAAAAAGAGTACCTTGAGCTGTCAAAGCAAAAATATAACGATATCCAAGAACAGCAAGCAATAGCAAATCAATTAGCTCAACAGAATTACAAGTATAAGGTTGCTAAGTATCAAAAGGATTTGTTCGATAAGGAAAGAGATGAAGAACAAGATGTAGTTAAAGACCTTGAGTCCGCTGGAAAGGGATTGGGCATAACATGGGCTGCAAAAAACGCACAGTACAATCCGGGCTTAAAAACAACGGGACAACAATATGTTGAGGCCCAGAGCAATGTAAATAATTTAATAAGTTCAGTAATGATGAATACTGATATGAGTTGGGATGAGAGATTATACCAATTCGAAACACTTAAAAGCGAACCGAACATTTCAGATAAAACATTAAAAAATATTGAAAATGCAACAGGCTTAGCTACCCTCAAAAGGAATGAGGGTATAAAAGACGAGTGGTTAAAATCTAATATGGGGCATCCAAGTTACTCTAATTTTTCTATGTTACCGGCAAATGATGTAGTGGAGGAGATTAAACAACTTGACCCCGCTAAAGACCTAATGTCAGCTTTTAATACAGCCGCCAAGGCTTCTGAAGCTTTAGCAAACGATAAGCTGCTACCTCAGTTAACCCCAGAACACAGAAAGATTTATGAATCAATAGAAAAGCAAAATTTAGATAAGATTAAAAACGCTCAAAAGTCAATAAAGCAAGAAGATGCGCCTATAAGGCCAGACATATATGACCAAGCAGCGCAAAGAGTAATGATGCAATTTCCTCAATTTTTTATAAAAGATGCAAATGGCAATCCGATACCGAACCCAACTTACAGCAAAATGGCAAAAGCGAAAGTTGATAGTGTTTATAAACAGCTTATAAAAACACAGTAAAATGCCTAACGGTAATCAGCAGAAGCAGTACTTGTTTCAGGACTGGGGATGGTCGCTACCAGATTCTGCTTCTGGAAAACAGCAAGAAACTCCCATAGAAGAACCACAATTAGAACCGCCTCAGTATGCGTACCAAAACTGGGGATGGGACTTACCTAACAAGCCACAACCAGTAGATAAGGTAGAATCTGAAAATAAAAAGATAGAAGAATTGCATGAACCCGTGCGGCAGGCGGGGGGAAGTGTTGGTGGTATCCTTAGTAATTTTGCAATGGATAAGGATATTATAACTTCTGAATATAAAATGCTAAAACGCGCAGCTAGTGAGGGAGACCAAGAGGCTCAGGCTCGTATAGAAGCATTGGATTTGGATTTAAAACGGAAAGAATCCTTTGGGGAGGGCGCTCAGTATGCCCTGAAAAGAGTTGTGAGTGTCGCCCCCTTTGTAGAACTTGATTGGCAACAACATCGAGCTACTCCACTGGAATTTGCAAGGCAAGCAGACCCTGAATCTCCTATGTATAGAGCTTCTGTAAGGGGTGTTCCTATTGGCATGGGCCAAAGGGTTGGTATGCAAGATGTTGCTGACTTGGCAACGACAGTTGGTGAGTTTATGATTATAGGCGGCATCACTAAAAGACCTTTTCAAGCAGCATTAAAGGCATCTAAAACTGGTAAGCTTACAAGCGGAGCCTATCGTCTGTTCACTAAGAATAAAAAGATGATACCAGTTTTAAAGCACGTAGCTAAGTCTAATGTTGATTTTGGAATACATAATTTCACCACTATGCACGAAGAAGACTTAGCAGAAAACAGCACGTTTGGAAGTAAAGTAAGAGCTCGTTTTGAAAAAATACCATCTACCATTGTAACTGCGAGTTTGTTTGGTTCATTGGGGAGCTTTAAAAATGTTTACGCTCAATATGGTGGCGTGTTTACCGCCGGGTATACAACAGCTATGTTAGAAGCAACAAAGGCCGGTCTTCCAGTTTCTGAAGCTCATAAGCAAGCCTATAAAAGCGGTATGATGTTAGTGGGAGTTCATGGAACCAATGCTCTGGGAATGAAAGCCGGTAAAGAGTATATGAAAAAATATGCTAAAGATAAAGGTATGAGTGAGCAATCCGCACAAGCTTTAGCTGAGCAAATAGTTCAAAAGAAAATAGATGAGAAGAAACCTATTTTCAAATCTGCTTTAAAAGAGCCATCTGTAGTTGAAATTGTAGGGGAAACAAAATTGGCTAACAATCAAAAAGCGTTTATTGTTAAAGACGTTCAAGAAGACAGCCCTAGTCCCAAACCTATAAGAGTAAATGATTTTTATAAGCACTACGAACAAACTAATCATCCAAAAATAGCTGAAACAATTCGCAAAGGAAGATTGGGTAAGATTCATACGCTGCAAGATAAATTAAAAATGAGTGACGTTGACCAATACGTTTACAAAAGACAAGTAATGAATCCCAAAGGGAAAATACCGGATATTAAACAGGGAGAATTACCTTTTTATGTTGACATCGAATCTAAAACTGCAGGTGAATTGAAAGTAATAGCTGACCAATTTGGTTTAAAATATAAAATTACTGACAACAAGGCTACTATGTTAGGTTTGATAGAAAATAATGTACCCAAAGCTAAGGGGGAATATCTATCATGGGCGGATGCAAACCCGCGCCAGCTGTATGAAGCGCGCGCTGAATTAGACAAGCGATATCAAATAGAGAGGATAAAAAGCGACAGAGAGAAGGGTTTATATGTAACAAGTCTTAACGACGATGGAAATAAAGTTTTCAAAAAATCTACATTTTTCAAGGGCAAGCCGACTGATACTGAGGTACATACAGAAAGAATTATCACTGATTTAGAGGGGGCAATAGAAAGAGGTCTTTTAGATACGCAAAATAAGGTAAAGGAATTAAATACAATATACATCCAAGAGGAAGTAACACCGGCTATGTCTAAAAGGGTTATCAAAGCTAAAGCTGGGGAACTTGACCCAACAAATCTATCCCCTATAGAAACTAAATTATTAGAAATATATACAAAACAAATGGAGCAAGGAGCTATCGTTGGGAAGGGAGACGGCACATTAAGAGAAATAATAGACAATTACTGGACAGGTATGTTTCCCGATGCAAGCGCTAAGCAAATCCAATCAATTAAAGCAAAGTCCTTATCTGTCGGAAGTACCCCGTATTCAAAGGAAAAGCTTTATTTATTACCAAGTGAAGCGGAAGCTGCTGGCTTAAAACCGGTTTATGATTTGCGAGAACTTACAGGACATTGGTGGGATTCTATAAATAAAGCAACTGCATATAAAACATTATATGAGAGACTTGGTAATTTACCAACTATAAATGGCAATATTGCCGTAACTGGTGAAAAAGTACCCGGTTACTTTTCGATAGATTATGCCCCACACTTATCACGCGCAATAACTGGCTCTTACAGGAAAAAGGTGTATATACATCCAGAGCTATATGAGCCTATGAGCATATTATTTAATCCAAAGGTAAACGAGAGGGCGGTAACTCGCGCCTTAATACGACTTAACAATGGCGTTAAGCGCATTATTATGATTAACCCACTTATTCATGGATGGAATATCTATTCAGACGTGATGGATGAATATAATTTTCGATTAATGAAGACTGGTCGTGTAGTGTTAGCCGGTGAAAAGTCTCGTCTTTTAGCTAAGCGTATGGGGTATGTTGAGGGTAAAGCAGAGTGGAATGCGTTAAGTAAAGAAAAACAAGCTAAGTTGAATGATGAAATGCTTATGGAGATGGCGGGTCAAGGCATTGGTATAGCAGAAACGCGAGCACTGAGCACCGAGTTTGATAATTTTTATAAGAAACACTACAGCGAACTTTCGGTGAGCGATGCTAATTTCAATAAAAAACTAAAGAACATGGGTACTAGATTTAGAAAGGCTCCATTAAAAACATTACGTATGGCATCGGATAATTTTTTATGGGATAAGATTGTTAAAAATTCTCAGATATCAATTTATGCTCTCACGAAAAGCAGGGCAAGAAAGGCTGGATTATCTGAGGTCGCATCCAAGAGGGTGGCCGGTCATTATACTAAAGACTTATTAGGTATGTTACCAAAAAGTGTATTTGCATCAAGCGGATTGGGCGGTAGTAGGTTTTTAAGTTTTTTATTCTTTGCACGAAACTGGACAATAAGTAACATGAGACTTATAAGTGGCGCTATGGGGTATAGAGGTAAGAATTTACCACGATTCTTGTCTCATAAAGGTTTATCGCAAAAAGATATGAAATTCTTGCAGGAACAATATTCATCTCACGTAATAAAAGGAGTGCTAGGGACAATCATTTCAATTAATATGTTAAATTATGCCTTTACTGGAATCAAGGAAGTTTTAGATGAAACTGGTAAGTTAATTGGTTATACGTGGGATAAGGCCAAAGCGCATTGGGCCACCGATAACGAAACAGGCCATGAAATGGATATAGACACCGGAACCTATAACCGTAAAGGTGGAAAGGTATACGTAGAAAATTTAATTTTTAGATATATTAAAGATTACTTTAATTGGTATGGTGACCCCGTAAGGACTTTTTTAAACAAGGTTCACCCCTTGCCAAAAGCTGCGATAGAACAAATTATCAATATGACATTATGGAATCAAAGAAAAATTATACGATATCCAGACCAAATTACAATGGCAGAAAAGGCTAAAAAAAGGACAGAACATCTTTTGTACTCTGTGACACCTTACGGTCAATTCGTTGGTCAACCAAATAGACTAAGAACCAATATTGAAAAGATAGCACCTTTATTTGGGACATGGATAAAAAGCGGTGTACCCGGTGGGGATTACGCCAATAAAATAAATAAGTTTATAGACGAAAAGAAATATAAGTTAGATGAAATTGATAAACAAATTGATTTAATTGCTCAAACGGGTGATATGAGTCATGTTATTAATGAGCTTATCGAAAAGAAAAGATTTAAAACTATTGATGGTATAAGGGATAGGCTACAAAAATATAAGAATCCCCTTCTATATAAATATCTAATAGTTTTAAGAAGCAAATCGGACAAGGCAGAATTTTTAAACACGTTAACAGATAAAGAAAGAGAAGAGTTCTTTGAGGTGTTAAAGGTTGGTAATCAAGGTGTGAGGTTCTATGAAGAAAGTGGTTCTATAAAGAATAAAATAAAACTTCCAATTAAAGTTAAGATTAATCCTTAATAACTTTTCTTATATCTTTTAGTCCCTATTACTTTATAATCTAACTTCTTAGGATTCAACGCTTCATACTCCGCCCGCTTTTGTTTCCTATATTTAGTCCGCATAGCTTGGGTCATCTTCAACCAACACTCTGGCAATGGGGACACCCGAGTTTCATAACCGGTAGACGCCCCACAAAATAATACTGGCTCATCAGTTCGCTCATTTGTCATTGGATTCCAGTTGGATTTACTGCACATAGCGCAGATTCTTTCTATTTTAGGACAATATTTGAACATTGGTTACATATTACTGTTTTGACTACAATCCCCTAAAAAAAGTGCCTCTAATTGCCCGCATACGGGCGTTTCTCAAGTTTTTCGATATAAGGTATGGCTGGGCAAGTAGCGAGGGAAACACCCCCGCTACGACCCTATTTAACGTGGTACTTAGAAAGCCGGCTTAGACGACCCTTTATTACCATATTTGTCAGACGGTTTCTTGAAACTCATGTAGAAATACTCATTCCCACTGCTTTTTGCTGTGCGCCTCCACATTGCAAACTCCATGATTTCATCACCCACCTTACCTTTACCAGTAAAGTCGGGTTGATTTTCCGCTGACTTCTTATCGTTCTCAAATACCGTAGCGGTATTCTCTTTGTGTTCAAATGCCATTGTTGGCTCCTTTGTTTGTTAAATGTTTTAG
>Ga0080013_1005692_pt1 | contig 11441 bp, 12 predicted proteins | sample ETNvirenome_6_85_FD_69236 | JGI IMG/M metagenome (GOLD analysis project Ga0080013, IMG submission 69236) | Marine viral communities from the Pacific Ocean - ETNP_6_85 (SPADES assembly) (version 2) | ecosystem: Environmental > Aquatic > Marine > Oceanic | place: Pacific Ocean | collected 2013-06-19
AGCAATCAAGGGGGTGAGGGCGTTCAAGGCCAGCCGTGCGCTAGGGCAAGCCTTTGATCTGAGGGGTAACGATCTGCTGATGGACGTGGTTCTTAATCGGCTTACACCCTTCAGCAAAAAACCCAGGGATGTACGCAGCGCCGCCGTTGAACGGCTTGCCGCTAACGACTTGAACAACGTAGCTGTAGAGCTTCACCTGGCTGCGATGGATGAGGTGGCGGTGACGGGCCGCTCTTACGCTGATGCGGTGACGGGAATTGCCGGGACAGATCCGAAGTACCGCAGGTATCGGAACAAGTCGGGGGCTGACGGTCTTGAGGCTGATCTTGTCTCTATGGGGATCAATGATCCCACCTCGAAGGCGTTTGTCGATGAGATCTTACGCCCAGCGTATCGAAACGCCATCATCGAAGAGGGGCTTACCCCAGCCCAAAGAACCAGCCTGGCGAGGGGGTCCACCGGATCCGACGCCAGCATCAAGGCGGGTCTTCGGTCGTTCTTTACAAGGGCTCCACGGACAGTTCAGGCAGCGGTAGAGCGGGCGCTGAAAGGCGCACCTGATGCAGTGTTCATTCCGCCCCTGAAGGGCTTGAAGGGCGAAGACGCCGTTAAGGTCATTCGTTCCCTGACCCGGAACATCATCGAGCGGGGAGCGTCGAGCCGCCTTCAGGACATGGTGACAGCCGGTAAATTGAAGCCAGATCTGGTGCGCCTGAATGATCAGTACTTCGTTCCACAGGCAGCGAAGTCGGGGATCCAAAAGCAGACCGATGCAGCATTTAGGGACATAAGTGATCGGTTGGTGAAGGCGAAGTTCGTCCCGTATGGTGATGGGACCGTTGCCCTAACAGCCGCAGACAAGTCGAGGATCCGAAGATTTTTCGTCGACAGGTTTGTGGTGATCGGAGGCAAGAAGCCAACCCAAGAAGCCAGGAAGTTGGCTTCAAGGAAGTTGCCTCAAAGGGTCAAGAACATCTTGGACTCGGATTCCATTGATGCGCCTAGATTCGCTGGGTTGATCGATGAAGCGACGAACGCCATTGGTGAAAGCCATCCACGAGCTGTGTCACTGAACCGTCTAGCGGGTGAGTTCCTGAAGGCTGGTGATACGCCAAGGGCCATCGACATCGCCCAGGCTCGCCTACCCGTTGAGGCCAGGGCTGAAGCCATCGAGTTGGCGGCGAAGTCTACGGGTCTCCACAAGTGGGTCTTCGGTGAGACTGAACACCCCATTGCCCAATTCATTGGAGATCGAGCAGATGAGGCGCTGGGTACGATCACAGAGAACATCGACAGGGAGGTGCGGCGCTTGAGGGTGGCTGGCGCTACCGCAGACGAGGCGTACAACCGGGTACTGTTTGAGGCGTACCGACGACGGGTGCCAAGCACGGGGGAGAAGATCTCCGAAGAACTGGCCCATGAGTTTGTCTTTGATGACTTCCTTAGCAGGCTTTACGGTGGGTTTGAGCAGGCGGCTGTGGAGATCCAAGGGCTTGGCGGGGAGAGCCTGCTGGACGCCAAGGCTGGGAAGACTGCCCAGATCAAAGACCTACTGTCCGCAGCCGCAAGAAGCCCAGATTCACAGTTGGGTCGGATGCGTACCGCGTTCGTCTTGGCGGCGGCGAGAGGAGAAGAGACAAAGGCGATGACGGTCCTGGCGGCGGCGCATGGGTATGTTGCGGGTCAACCACTGAAAAACGTGATCTCCATGGAGGACATAACCAAGGGCCACGGGGCCTATCCGGTGCGTACCCTCACCAACCCTGGGGCCACCCACAAGTCAGAATATGGGCTTCAGCAGTTGTACGAACTGCACGGAGAGACCGCCCCATTCTTCGCGCCCAATCGCTTCAACGAAGTCGTCGCCACCATGCTGGTTCAGCAAAAGCAGGCGAGGGCAATGGAGGGGATCCTAGAACTGGTGAGGAACCAGTTTCCTGACCTTGTGCCAAGCCCAAGGCTCTTGGCCATCCTTGCCGCCGAGGATGCCGCCAAGCGGATCCCGCTGATCTTGGATCGGTTCAAGAACAACCTACAAGATCTGCTGAAGGATGCACCAACCCAGAAGGCCCCTTCTTCTGCTAAGGATCCCGTGTCGGGGGATCCCGAATGGCTAACATGGCAGCACAGGTCTTTGCGGGAGAAAATATCCGTTCCAAGGGATGACCCACGCTTTGCGGGTGCGCCCGAAGATTCGAGCACTCCTCATTTTCGCGAAGTGTGGCAAAACAGCCTTGAGGGCGTGGTCCCAAAGGGGCGCACACTACACCACGAGACAGACCTCAAATCATTACAGCGGTTAATTACTCGCGCTGAAGCCGGTCCACGACAGCAATCGGGCCTTTATGTCAGCGACAACATTGATCTGGCACAGGGACAGGGCGGGCGTGGATATGTCCTTGAGTTTGACCCATCCTTGGTGAATGGCTCGGAGAGGCTTGGGAAGCCAGGTGTGAAGTTCACTGCGCTTACGGGACAAGGAAGCGAGTTCGTTATTGATAAGACCTTGAAGGGCAGTGTGTTGTCCGTCACGGTGCCGAGTGCGAAAGATCTGGAGAAGTTGCGCCCACGACTCGAAAAGCTCTTTGACTTTGACAAGGCAAAAGCAACAGAAAGAGGGATCAGGATCCCACGACGAGCATCAAAACGGCGCTCGTTATCGTGGTCCGCCCCCAAAGCTCCGAAGGCCAAAGCTCCGAAGGCCAAAGCCACCACACCGTGGGCCACAATCAACAAGGCAGTGGATGAGTTATTTGTCGGTGGCCGGTTTCAAGAGATCCTTGAGGCCAAGGCGGCGCGGATCTATGTTGGTGGGGTGCAGGACGGCATTGATCATCTGGTGCCAACAAGTACGGGGAGCATACTTCCAAATATCGACGTAGAGGTGATGTCGGTGGTGGACTCGTTGAACCTGCCTGACGGACCCGTAAAAACGGCGCTGGAAACTGCTGTTCGACAAGCCTATCAGGTGGGGCCAGCCTACTCGCGGTCTGCCTTGGGGCTGGAGTTGGCCAGCACATGGAAGTCGATGGTTCGACCAGAGATGACCGATGAGTTTTGGAAGCTCTTTACCGGCGCGTTCAGAAGCGCATTGAAGGGTACAAAACAGGGCAAGACGCCGCCTCTGCTTTCTGGTCGAGACTTCGTTATTGAGATCCCCCTGCCCTTTGCCGAGACTGCGCGCCTCAAGGGTCGATTGAGTTCGGCGTTGCAGGTCGAGGAGATGACGAAGACCATCAAAGAGATGCAGATCCCCAGTACGATCCGAAAGACAGGCGCAGCAAAGAAGACCGTCCCCAGCTTCGATCCATGGAACCTGACCGACAAGGAGGCAGACGATCTACTGAAGGCCATGTCCTCTGTGTCTGTGCCCAAAGACCCCCACGGCAAGCGTGTGCTCGGTATGGCAGCGCGGGTCAGTATGGGTGCCGCGATCCGGAGGGGTTGGGGTGGAGCCGTTTCTGGCGCACAGAACTTGGCCAAGGCGGGTGTGCTTGGTGGCGTGGCCCTCCCCCTGATGGGCTACCACATGACCAACTACCTGACGGCACCGCTGATCATCTGGGGTCAACTTGGAGGTAGGATCGCCCTTACATCGTTCGATCCAGACGCCCTACTCTCCATGAAATACCTGTACTCTATGCGTCTTCCTGGGGGCAGGGTTGCAGACCGGGTGCTCTTTCGTTCTCCAGACGGGAAGGTGTGGACCTCGGCCATGGTTGCCGATGTGGTCTCCACCCGGTCTATCGCGAGGAGTCAGGCGGTAGCCGAGGTGTCATCGAAAATCATCGACGATGTTGTGAGGCAATCAGGGCGCGATGCTTCGGGTGTAGAGTTGACGAAGATGCGCCAACTTCTTCGAGACACCAACCGGATCGTCAACCCGTTCACGGGGCTGAACTTCTGGGGTGAGATGGCCAGCGCCAGCGACACGATGTGGCGCACCGGGGTGCTGACCAGGGCACTGAAGCAGGGGCGATCTGTGGAGGAGGCTGTGGTCATGGCCAGGGAGGCACTGTTTGATTACGGTCGTTTGTCGGTGGCAGAGAAGGAGCATATAGCCAAGTATTTCTGGTTCTGGCGGTTCCAACGAGAGAACATGCGTTCTGTGATCAGGGCGTTCATCAACAACCCCAGCCGTACCCTACACTTGGCGAAGATCAGCAAGGGCGCATTTACCGATGGCGAGTACCATCTTGAGAGTCGGGAGTGGAACCAGAACCGCCCCTTCCTCTTTCTGGTCAACTCCGACGCTCCTGCCAGAGAGCGGTACGCAGTACATGGACCGTCTGTCCCGTTCGTCGAGGGCTTGAGCCAGATCTTGGGGATCATGTCCTTTGCAGCCCCCCTGTTCGACAAGGGAGTGAAACCACAGAGCCGGGTCACCGAAATGATTTCGGATACTCTTGGAGGGCTTGCGTCGAGGGCAAAGCCAGGGCTGAAGATAGGGGCGGCGGCGGCGGGCGTTGAGATCGCCTTTGATCGCGTCGAGCCTTCAGGCACCTACCTTGATCCAAGGCTGGTGGCGTTGTTGCACGCGAGTGGCCGTTGGGATTGGTTTACTGGGTATGTGAATGTTGAAGCGGTGGTTCCCCAGCCGGGGGAGTCTACCTTCAATTTAAAGAGGTGGCGGATCCCATACAACGACAAGTCTTCACGAGCGACCTGGGGGATGATGAAGGCGGCTTTACAGGCTGGTGGCCAAGAGCGAACGATCCGAGACTACGCCTCGTGGTTCATTGGGGAAAGGGAGGGGGAGATCACCGGGCCAGAATTGCAGGCGGCCCCTGGCATTGAGCAGTTGAGAAACATGGGAGTGCTTCGTGTCAGTCCAGACACGCCTCCGCGTGATCTGTCTGGGCTGGGTCGCACTCAAGCGAAGTACGAACTTAAAGACCGGACCCCCTGACAGTTCTCTCTATCTAGTAAGCCTGGAAGACGAAGAAGGAGGGCTTATGGCTAAAGTGGGTACGTTCATCAACTATGTGGACAATGCTGCCGCTGTTGCGGCGGTCGGAACCGCGTATGCGAGTGCGAAGAGAATCACCCTGAAAATGCTCAACAGTTCGGACGCACGTTCGGTTGATGGGTACTTCGACCGACTCTATGTCTATGTGAGCAGCATCAGCAGCGCGGCGGCGTTGTCGATGAAGATCACCAATGATGCAGACGGGGATGATGTCATCATCGCGGAGATCCCCGGCAAGGTCATCGAGACTGGGATCACCACAGCCACAGAGGGCTCGGTCATTTTCGATCTAGATCACCAGGCGTGGTCAGACACAGACGACACGGTATATCTGTGGATCAAGTGCAACAACGGCACGGTCACTGTGGACACAACCCGTTTGATCTGGAGTGAGTGATGAGCATTCGACGCAGAGAGCAGCGGGACGCTATCGTCATCGCAGCCAAGCCCAAGCCCAAGCCCAAGCCCAAGCCCAAGCCCAAGCCCAAGCCCAAGCGGACCCCCAAGAAGTCATCTTCTAAGGGGTAAACTGTGACCCCTTACGATGCTGTTGTGGTTGATCCTGGTCATGGTGGTCTTGATCCGGAGACCGGGGAGTACCAGACCCACGGCAAGAGGTACACCCACACCGACGTAGATCCAGAGTGGACATTCTACGAGGGTGAGCACAACCGGCGACACTCGGCGCGGTTGATCCGGATGCTGCTGGACACCACGGTTGATGTGTACTCTACGGTGGACCAGCGGCAGATCACCCAGCCTCCAAGCCTGGACGGGTCGAGCTTTGGTTGGCGGGACACCTCACTGACGGCGCGGATCCGCTATGCCAACAGCCTGCATCACCAGCTCGCAAGAGCAGACAAGCGGGTGTTGCTGGTTTCCATCCACGGCAACGCCATAGGATCAGTGGTGCGGGGTCCGTCCCAACTTGCGAAAGGGCTAGTGGTGTTCACCAGCCGGGGGGCTACGCAGTCTGACCGGGTGGCTGAGTCCATCACTGACGCCTACGCCGCCGATCCTTCCCTGGGGATGCGGGTCAGAAGACCCAAAGAGGCGAACTTCAAGATGTTGACCGCCACCAGATGCCCAGCGGTTCTGTTGGAGGCAGGCTTTTTTACCAACTTGGCCGATGCACAGGTGATGGCCTCCGAGGAGGGGAGCGAAGCCATAGCGAGGGGTGTGTTCCGGGGCTTGGTTCCGATGATCAATGATCAATGACCTGGAATCGACACGCCCTGAAGGTGGTCGCCCTGGTGGTCATTGTCGCTGCCGTAGGAGGCTCTTGGTGCCAGGGCCAAGCATACGGCGAGAGAAGGGCCGCAAATCGCCTGACGTTGGCGTATGTGCGCCAGATAGCGGACTTGGGTAGGCTGGTGATCACCGAAAGGAATAAGACGGGTGATCTGATGTCGGCCATTGGTGCAATGGAGGATCCGCCTGTGGCTGCGGGTGTGGTGGCTGCGACCCACGGGGTGATCACCCATGTGGGGGCTGTGGAGATCCAGTTACCCCCAGAGGTGCGCGAGGTGATCGTGGAGATCCCGGCAGATCTTCAAGCCAGCGCGCCATGTATGTTGGGTGTGCTGGAGATCGGACAAGCCAGCGTTAGTGGCTCGGCCCTTCGCTGCGAAACATATGGCCTCAATCACAGGGTGACGTTCGCTGTTGCGGACATCAGCAGCACAGCCCTTGTGCAGTTCTCCACGCCACAAGAGCCTGACGAGTGGCATGACGTGGATGCGGCACTTGAGGTCACCTACATACCGCCAGAGCCCCATAAGATCATCAGTCCTGGGGTCACGCTTGGGGTCACGCTTGGGGTCAGTCTGCCGAGCCCCCAGCCGTTGCTGACTGCCTCGTTGGCGTTCCAGTGGCTGCATGTGTCTCGGAGCGTTGACCTGCTTGGGGTACGGGTGTCTGGCAACTCGACGCAACTTCGGTTTGGCGTTGATGTCGTGGGCTACACGCCTGGGATCAAACCCTTCCGTAATACCGGGCTATATCTGGGTGCCAGCCAGGGCATAGACGGGTCTACCTCGGTAGATCTCACACTAGGAGTACGACTGTGACCGACGACCACACCCATGACCACACCTCTTGGATCAACCAGAAGAACGTCGTGTCTGCCGTGATCTTGCTCGCTGGGGCGATAGGTGGCGGTTCGCTCGTCGGCTACACCGTTGAGCCACTGGCCACCACAGAACTTCGCGTTCAAAATGGCGTGCTGACCGAGCGCACAGAACACCTAGAGTCTAGGGTCACCGACCTAAAGTCGCGAGTGGCTATACTAGAGTCACTGGTCTCGGAGTGCCGGGATCTGGTCACCCAATCACGTCGTGAGATCGGAGGCTCCCCATGAAACTCGTCACCATCCTACTGGTCGCCGTCGCTGCATCGGCAGAGCCCACACTACTCGATGAGCTATCGAGCCTAGAACAACGGCTGGGCGACTATGAACCTGACACAGATGCCGCCCCCATGGTGCCACTGGCCGAGTTGGAAGCAGCGCAGGAGCAGACCAAGTTGGCCCTTGGGGCGCTGACCTTGTGCAAAGCCGAGAAGGTAGCCCTTACTGTGTCAGTGCAGCGACCAGTGGATCCAGCATCGTCATCTCCGCGATGACTTCATCGTAGGTGTCACCGATGGTGATGATGGAGGAGTCGCCTTCGAGCCAGTCATCATAGCCATAGCTTCCATTCGGCCCGAGGAAGAGTGCGTCGGAGCCAGCCGCGTAGAACTGACAGGTGGAGGTTACCGCTTCCCCGTGCAACGTCCCACCCGCGAACTCCGCGAGAAGTGCCGCCGCCGTGGTGGATGGATCGATGATGTACAGTATGCCGACTCTCATGGCGTGTCCTCGTCATAGGCCGGGACCACCCGGTAATATGCTCTGATCTTGATGGTTTCGGCGCTGACCCCCTCCCCGATAGTGAGGAACAGGTTCGGCGCAGCGCCGATGTCGAAGTTGTTATTGGACGAGCCCTTGATCTGGTCTGACTCGGTGGGCGTACTGGAGCGCAACATCCACGTCGCATAGCCGCCAGTGGGCTCCCACCGGTTGGAGGTATCCTCATAGAGGACTGGGCTGATGTCGATGTAGGTAGACCCGGCTGCGTCCACAGCCGAAGCCGCTGTGTATATGTGGCTCTGGTAGTACGAGAATATCTGATCTGGCCCGCTGGCGGCAGTGTCCCACCGTGAGCCGAATCCGATCCACCGGTTGGATGAGCCGAATATGGTTCCGTTGACCAGGCCGGCGATCAGCGCGATATCCGATCCCGCACTGGGCTGTGTGATGTAATCGATCCTGTAGACCACTCGGAACGCGCCAGCCAGAGACACGGTGTTGCCGTCGGCGTCCAGCGGCGAGAAGACGATACTGGCACCCGTGGACGGCAGACCGTAGGCACCGCTGGTCCCAGAGATCGCGATGGTCCAGCCGGTCCCGTCGTGCGAACTACTGGTGATGATGGAGTTCGGATCCAGTGCGGCGATGGCAGTGGATGGCGTCAGCTCTATCCAGGTGGAGTAGTCCGTAACCGCCGCACCGCCAGCCGACGGATCGGCGGGCCTGGTCCAATTCCCTGACGATGGTGGTCTAGCCCAAGCCACCAGCCCCATCCTTCGAGGATCATGATCTCCGTGGCTACCGCGTTGTCGGTTGCACTCGCTGGGGTTGCCCTGATGTAGATGATGCCAGTCGGCGCTGAGTAAGGAACAACCTGGGTTTCGTGGATGTGCGCTGCGGCGTCAGGACCCGAAACCAACTCAGTCTGGGTGCTATCTGTCCACCCACTGGCCGACCCTAGCTCTGGCGCAATGGTCGCCGCGCTTCCCGCCGTCTTCGTTGCTTTGAAGCTAACGATGCGACCGATGGGAGGGACGCCAGAGACGGACGCTTCACTGGCGGCGGCGACTTCAGTCTCCGTGTAGGTGATCAAGTACTCGCCGTTCGGTCCTCGGTACAGGGTGGGGGTCGTCTGTGCATAAGCCATGAAGGTCTCCTTTCACTAAATGCGAAGAAATGTCAGGCACTACCGGAGGGGTGGCGCTCGTTCATCCATCGCGTCTAGCAGATGGTAACTGACATCTAGCATCCTTCTCTCTGCCGCGTCCCCACAACCCGGAGGCAGTAGATCCAGCCGAGCCAGCCGCGCCGCGTGATTGATGATCACCTGGCGCAGCCGCTTGACCTCAGCCTCAGCCTCCTGACTCCTTGAGATCCAACCCAACGTCTGACCGATCTTCATGTATGTAGTCGATTGGGCCAAAGCTCCATTTGCGCCACCTCGCCCAAACCACCCCACTGTGCAGCCATCGCACTCGCGATCCCCTGATAGGTGCGGCTTCGGTTTTTCCAACGGTCTGGGCTTGGTGGCATCTGATGGATCCGCGCCTCTCGACCGGCCACAATGTCTGTGGGTCGCAGCAATGGAAGGTTCTTCAACCACAGGCATGTTGTTTTGGTTTCACCGTGCCCAAACTCCCACGGCTGGATCGTCTGGTCAGGTGGCCTAATCCGCGACGAGATCACAGACACGGGGTTTTCTAGGGCGATCCGGGGGATTGGCGCTGAGAGCAGTAAGCGTACAAAATCCAACGCCTGCGCCTGTTCGACTCTCTTGAGAGGAAACCACCGAGCCCCACTGACCGCGAGGTGGGTGCAAGGTGGGTGCGCGATCATCAGATCCCAGCCCTTGTCTAGGTGGTCGGCAACATCACCGCGTAGGTGGTTGCCGCGCACCTCTGTTGGCATCAGGTCACAAGACCACGCATCATGCCCAAGTGCAGCGAAAGCGTCCCGAACTACTCCAGAAAACTCACATGCAACTAGGACTCTCACGGTCACCTCCTTGAGATCCAACCCAACGTCTGACCGATCATCTCAGGATCTCCCATTCATCCATCAAAGAGCCCTGGATGTGCTGAGTCCTCGTCCGCAGGCCACACGACAACATCGAATGGTGGTGGGTTGTCCTTCCGGCTTACAATCCATCGAGACTTTTGACCAAGTGGATGCTTGTCTATCCTGGGTCGACTGGTGCAACTCCAAGAGCCCCCCATTGTGATCCCGTCTTCGGTCCAGCCAGATGCCCGCAACGATGCCCCCCCCTCCGCAGGGAGGGTGTATGTGATCAGTCGCCTATATCCCAGCGAGAACCCCACCTTTCTACACGCCCCAAGAAGGAATGAACACGCATTCCTACATCCATCTGTTGCGATCCTGGTGATCTCCAACGACCAGAGGTCATCACTCCGGCGTGCGACTGGTCGCCCAACTACCGCTACCCCTCGCACGATCCCAAGATCATCAGCGCAGGCTAGGCAGAAGATCGCCCCAACCGATGGCTTGTGATGGCGATGGTGATGGCGCACGAAAGCGTGGGCGTGGGCCTGCCGACATGGAACCAATCGGAGGCCCATCCCCCTATTCCTTACAGAACGGCGACAGACGCAGATAGAGGTCTTCCGTCTTTGCCATGTCGTGGTCGCAGTGACTCACGATCTTTGCGGTCTCGCCAGCCATCCAAAGGTCGTAGACGTTCGCACCGCCCCCACTGTCATCGTCATCGGTGAGCCCAGTGATGGCCATCCAGGCGTCCCCTAGAGAAGACCTGTACCGATCCCCACCGAAGGTCGACCGACCAGGGTAGACGCGCTGTAGGTCCATCGCAGCCTCCCATGGGGGTGCATCCAACGGTCCAAGCAACCGTAACAACTGTTCGTTCTGGTAGCGCAGTGCTCGGAGGCGTAGGAACCCCAGATCAAAGCCCACGTTCCAGCCGACCCACTTGATGGGGGTTCCATCAGCGCGGTAGTGAGCCCACGCAGACAACTGGCCCAACAGGTCATGCTCTATCTGAGTGTGGCCCCAACCTTCTGGGTCGTCTACCGAGTAGTTCATTATGTGCCTCTCGAAGACTCCGGGCTTCACTTCAAAGCTCAGGCCGATGCAGGCCAGTCGGCCAAACTTGCCATCGAGCGAGGTTTGACGGCGGGCGTCCTCTTGCTTGCCTTCGAGTCCCTTGATCCACTTGGCCTTGTGGGCTTCGATCTTGTCGGGTGACTTGTAGTTCGACGGCGGACCAGGATAGGCGTCGGCGCTGAACTTCTTCTTCGCCACTGCCAACCACACGGGGTCAAACTCGGGCACGGGTAAGGTCTCTATGTCTACGATGATAACGGTCATGGTGTCGTCCCCTTGATGGTGTCTAGAATGGTACGTCGAAGTCAGGTGTGGCACGCGTAGCAGGCGGGCGCTCTTCGTTGTTCTCGTGTCGGTTGCCGAGGAAGCGGATCTGGTCGGCGATGACCTCGGTAGTCCAGCGATCCCGGCCCTCCTTGTCTTGCCACTTGTTGGTCCGGAGCTTCCCCTCGACGTAGACCTGACGACCCTTTACGAGGTGGCGCTGGACGTTCTCGGCGGTCTTGCCGAAGCAGACCACCCTGTGCCACTCGGTATGGTCAGACC
>Ga0080013_1005693_pt1 | contig 11440 bp, 15 predicted proteins | sample ETNvirenome_6_85_FD_69236 | JGI IMG/M metagenome (GOLD analysis project Ga0080013, IMG submission 69236) | Marine viral communities from the Pacific Ocean - ETNP_6_85 (SPADES assembly) (version 2) | ecosystem: Environmental > Aquatic > Marine > Oceanic | place: Pacific Ocean | collected 2013-06-19
GATCAGACTAAGCAGCAATGGAACACGGGGATGGAGGAAGAAAGGAAAATCGATCCAACCCGGCAGAATAATATGGCGGCCTCTTATGGGTTAGTAAACACGGGAGGTGGATCGAGGGCGGGGGACCAGCACAAGGGATGGAAGAGCCTGATGGGTCTTGGTGATACCTTTACAGGTGCTCCCGGCCACGGAACGATACAGCCCAGAGCAAACCCAACCGTACCCACGGACCCAACCGTACCCACGGACCCAACCGTACCCACGGCAGCCGGGGCTCAGAACCAACAGTCGGGCTATCGGGGGATCATGCAAGGGATGATGGATACTTTATATGGCCCTAGATCCCTCAAGGGGCAGACAGGGATGGTTAATAGGGCAGGACAATGGGACGATAGGGGTACACGAGAGATGACCGGAGCGATGTCAGACTTTGCTTTGCAGCAAGCCGCAAGCGATAGGGCAGACTATCAATCCAATGTCGGAGGGTGGCAAGCTCAGGATGCCTCTGATCGTGCTTGGGCTGGCTTAGACTTAGGAGCGGAGCAAGCGAGAGGCCCGGGGGTGTGGCAGAATATGGCTAACTTGGGAATGTCCTACCTTGCAAACCGGAACACATAGAGAGGTGATATGATGGCAAGCTTTGATGTACTATCTAGCATCCTCGGTGATGCCCGCCAGTATGTGGATCAGAGTACACGAGAGAAAAAGGCAGCGAACCTAAAGTTTTTAGATAGGGTGTATGCAGAGGAGCAGCTGGGTCAGGAGAGAGACTATCAAGAGGATCTTATGGCACAGCAGAGAAATTGGGATTTAGAACAGGAAGAAGCGGATAGAATATTTAATAAGCAACAGGCAGCGGAACAGTTGATGGGGTCTATGGGGTTTTATGGGCCCGGGGGTGCTAATCTTCCTCTCACACCTGAGCAACTGACAATAGCAAGGGACCAATACGAGAAGATGTTTGAGAGGAAACGCTTGACAGATGAGGCAGACCGATTATTGGTAGAGGCGAATACACGCAAAGCAAACCGCTGGCTACCTACTGTCTCAGCCTCACCCCCACCCCCACCATATCTTTCTTCTCACCTCCCGGGGCCAACTCTTACTGAACAGCAAAACCGAGTGTTGGTAGATATGATCAAGAAGGGAGGAGTTCTTGACATAGGGTCACATACCCCAGATCTAAGTGAGCCGTTCAGACAGCTTGTCGGAAGTGATGCTGACGTTTGGCAGGAGATGTACCGAAATGTCTCCGGAGAGGACGAACCGGTAATCTTCCTTGACGCAATAAAAATATTGGAGAGTAATGAGGACCCTAAAAAAGTAGCAGGGCTCGTAAACAATATAAAGGCGAGGATGCTCCCTATTATTAAAGGGACGATGACGAAGCAATTGCGTAAGTTTGACGAACAAAGGTTCTCTGCATTACCGGATGAAAATAAGGAAGGATTTGTACCCTACGCTTCTGTGTTAGAGTCTGGTATGGAAAGACAAGCTGAACAGATTTTTAATAACATGATTTCTAGGATGATGTTCGATCCCAAAACAGGGACGTTGATAAAGGGACAGGCACAGTCCACTGGCCCCATCACTTTAAAACAAATTCAAGATAAAGCTAGAGATGATAGACGAGCCAATCTGACGCACGAGGAAAGATGGGTTGAGGATATCACTGGCATTGGTCCCAATAAAAAATCCGACCCAAGGAACTGGTATCAGCAACGCCCAACCTCCCCAGAGGCTGGAATATTTCCCCCCGTGAGAAGCAAAGCTGAACTTGCAGAGTGGTGGCGGGAGCTTTCATCTCAGGAGAAGGAGAAGGCTTTGGCCCTCATGTCAAGTGAAGAGCGGGGCCTTCTGAGGGAGTTGTATATGGAGAGGCCACGGTAAAAATTGAACGAACTTACTACTAATACCATAAGCACGGCTCCCCTTTTAGCAGGAGAAGATCTTCGGAAGGTGGATAGGACTTTATCCTATCTAATCGATGCAGCCCCATTGCAATTCGATTCGATTATGGACGAGTTTGAGGCGCAAGGGGGCATCCGCACTGACTTCTATAAGGGAGGGGCCGATGCATTCGAGGAGGATATTTATACTCTATATCCACAGTCGGGATTGGATACGTTTATAAATACCTTACAGGCAACTCCGGATGCAGCAGCTACTTATCTTCACGCTGGATCTTCAGCGATACGAGCGGGAGCTTCGGAAGAAGAACCGGAGATATCATCAGGAGATTGGTGGTCTGGGTTTGCGGGGGGCCTTGGTACGATATTGGGATCAGCAGTCGCAGGTGGAAGGGTAGGAATGTTAGCTGGCCCCGGGGGGGCTACAGCAGGAATGATTGCAGGGGGGTCAGTGGCAGCAGCCACCACTGCCTTGGGGATAGGTGGTGCAGTAACAGGCTTTAGACCAGATGATATAGATGACCCAGATGCTGGATGGGACGCTGCAATGGAGGTGCTTTTTAACCCCACTCAAAAGCATAGTGGCAGGAAAACTTGGGGTCAGCTCATCGGGAAAGATTACCCAAAGCTCTCTGTTTTTATGGATACCACAGCCTTAGATTTACCTTCAGAGGTATTAGGAATAGGAGCCCCTGCCTTATTTAAGGGGGTAAGACAACTAAGAAGGACGAGTAAGGCAATTTCTAGAAGCACGGTTCCTACCCAGCAAGAGCTTGCTGGTGCATATGGGGTTCCAGTTGAGCTTGTTAATGAGGCTGGGGCTGTTGTATCTCCCGCATTCGCTAAAGCTACCCGAGTGGGAGGGAGAGGGCCTTGGGGGTACAGGACGAGGAGACTAAATCCTGACACGAAAGAGTACGCATACGGTATGCACACTACCAAAGATGACTACCTCAGATGGATGGATGAGATGGAGAAGGCTGGCATTACCAGTCCGGATCAGATAATAGGAGCTATGGGCCCGAAGGCCACTCGAAAGATGGCAAAGGATTTCACTCAGCCCAGAACGATGTACCGTGGTGCTGGTTATGGTAAGGAGCCGTCTCGTCTTGCCTCTCCCAGCAAGTATTGGGGGGCACAGCTGTCTGAGGGCGGGATGAGCGGGCGTACTGTAGGTGATGTGCTGAATGTACAAAAGTTAGACGAGACCTACCCATCTATATTAGATGGTGAGGCAGCTAAGGCAGCGACCTCCTCAGCTGAGAACCCAGCCCGTAGGCCACAGGTAAAAGACGAGCTGGACAATGAATTTGCAATGCAAAGTCTCCGTGGAAAAACAGACAACATCCATATTGTTACAGAGAACTTAGAGGGTAAGGACGGATACATTATGAAAAAAATAATACGTCCTGCTCTACAGGGTAAGAAGGAAGGTCAGTTCGCTTTCGATAAAGCTGTGTTTGATAAGATGAAAGAGCTTACAGGGCTTATGAGAAAGGCAGGGATAGGGAATTTCTATGAGCCCAAGTCGGGCCTTGTTAAGGCAGGGCTAGAAGTTGCAAGGGTATTTAAAAGAGGGGGGGCCAACTCCCTGAAGAGATCCCGGAATGTGATCGAGGCCATCGAGGCAGATGATTTTACCAAGCTGACCAAAGATGAAGGTAATCTGGCAAGATGGCTGGTGACTAACCTTGATAATTATATAACAGATATAAACAAGATACGCAAAAAGTATGCGGGTACTACGGGGGGAGGGAAGCCTATCATTGTCCCGAGACAAAACTACTTCCCCCACGTTTTCACGCTGTCCTTCTTCGATGGGTTGTACGGGGACTTAGCTACTATGGCTGATGACAGTGTGCTAAAACTCAATGCCTACCTTTCACAAAAAGCACCGGGAGCTGTGCTGGATATCCCAGAGATGACCCCTGAAGCATTTAAGATTTTCCAAAAGGAGACGCAGCCAAACAAAACGTATCCCGGGTGGATGCCGTGGTTAGGGAATCTGGAGCCACGGGAGGCCAATATGGAAGGCTGGTCTCAAAACATAATGACTGCGATGGAGAGGTATATTGAGGGCAGTGAGCGAATAACGAAGATGACTATGCCCGCAGTACGGGCCCAGAAGTTCTTTAACAAGCTGGCAGAGAAGGGTAAGATTACAAGAGAAGTAAAGGAAGTGTATGACGAGTGGATTCAAGAGGGGCTGCTGGGCAGGTTGAATAGCGCAGACCAGAGGTTACTTAAAAGCACTAGCTTTAAAGGGCTAACATATCTCACAAGCAGGATGGCCGGAAACCTAATCTCCGGTTCAGCTACATTCTTTCTGAATAATCTCACCGCTCTCCCTACCCTCTCCTCTCAAGGTATAGGCCCGGGAAGTATTGCTAAGGGGATAGCGAAGACTATGCGGAGAGATTCCAAACCGATCCTCGGAGCTGTTTTTGATAGCCTTCCCGACAAGGTTATCATCCGTAATATTAAGAACACAATGAGGGGGCTGGGATTTACTGCTAACAATTTTGGTATGGGCCACGCAATGTCTAAGAGCAAGGTCCTCCAGAACAGAGTTCATACAGGGTACGAGAACCTTGGGAGACAGGCCCTAAAATCTGGCAGTGTATCGAAGCTGCTCATAGGTATTATGAACTCAGGCGATCAGTTTGCGGTAGCTAACGCATTCAACACAGCATATCATGCGGGTATTAAGAGCGGTCTTGCTGAGGATGCTGCCGTACAGTTTGGCGATGACATAGCTATGAAGACACAGGCCGTATATGGCAGGGCCTACATGAGCAAGCTCTCGAGGAGTAAGGTCTTCCAGACGGCCCTCCCTTTCCAGACTTGGACGATGCAGCAGTTCAGCTGGATGAGGGACAACGTGCTGGGTAAGGGAACCGCCAGACTTCAGTTCGATGCTATGACCCCTGCCCAGAGGCTGGGGACATCGATGAAGTTCCTCGGTATGGCCTTCGCCATCAACTCCACCTATGAATCCTTGGGGTTGACTGCACCGTGGGACTTGGGGTCTACCATACCGGGGTGGGACCAGCTAAAGATGTTTGTTGGGGGAGGCAAGCCCACGAGGGATGCCAACCAGATGGCAGTGAAAAACTTTGGGGATATATTAAACGGGTTAGCTGCGGTACACGAGTACGGCTTTGATATGGATGTCCCCGAGATACGCAAGTTTGTGGAGGCTGGGAATCTTTTCGCTTTTCGTACAGGGGGCCTCCAAATGGGCAACAGAACAATACTGGGGCTGTTCGATCTTGCAAGAGGATACACAACTACCCCGCAAGGAAAGAACATATATCTTGAGAACTATCCGGATGCTCCTTCTTCTTTCATAGAAGGGTTGACTGCTGCTACGCTTGGTCCAAGGAGAACGAGAAAGTATCAGGAATACAAAAGGCCGTGGGATGGGGGGATCTATGAGCAAGCCTCTAAGACTGTTTTCCCCAGCGTTAATGTCCCTGTCCCATACGTTGGCCCCGGGAAATTCAAAGCTGACTTCGGTTTTCTTAACAGGTTCACAGAGGAGAAGTAGATGCCACAGTTCGGGCAGCAGAGTGCAAGGAATCTATACGAGTGCGAGCAGCCGTTGATCGATCTCTTTGAAGAGGTCGTCAAACACTACGACTGCTCTATTATCGAGGGCATACGGTCCCAAGAAGAGCAGGACAAGTTGTACCACGCTGGCAAGAGCAAGATCAAATGGCCGTATGGTAAACACAATGTCACTATTCAACAGCCCCAGTCCCGTGCTGTTGATGTGATCCCTTACCCGGGGGTGCTGGATGGCGTATCAATATGGCAGGACCTCAACAGGTTTTATCATTTCATTGGGTTCGTCCGAGGCGTGGCTGCGAATATGGGGATACCTATCAGGTGCGGGGCAGACTGGGACGGGGACAACAATCTAAACCAGACGTTCAACGATCTACCACACATAGAGCTACTATAGGAGGGGGATATTATGAAATTATCAGAGTTGTTCAGTAAGGGGAAGAGCAAGGAGGTAGGCATCGCTGCCGCTAAGGGGTCTATACCTGCCGCAGGAGCCACAGGAATCATTACTGGTGTATCAGTGTACCTTGGCATCGATCTGCCCGTAGAATCGATTGTAGGCATCTTCTTCGGGGGACACCTGAGCAACATCATCGGCCAGTTTCAAAAGTCACCAGTCGATGCGCTGCTCAGGTTCAAGGGATTGTTCGACAAGAAACTCTAACTCATTAGTAAATCCTTTCAAAGGCAGGGATGTCAATGTAGCATACAGGGGCCCTGTCGGAGGGGTCCCCTCTATCTGTTCTCCCTCCCATCGCTATGTGGGATTCCTGTATAGTTTTTATCCCCACCTCAATACGGTATAGCTCAGGCTCTTCCTCTGTTTGTGGGCTCTCGAACCCTACCACCAGATAGAAGGGGATGCCAGTCATTCGAGATAACATAACCCCCTCCGTAAGTTTTGTTGTTGATACCATCATAGATGGATACTGGTTAACAAAATGTGTCCTGCGTTTGTATTCTATCCACGCAGATATGGTCCCTGACTTATCTATCTGAACGATGTCAACCCTGTGTGTCTTAGGGAGACGTTCATAGTCATGTCCAGTAACCTCCTTGAGGATCTGCATAGCTATCTTTTCGTTGGCCCGATCCCTATCCGTCTCGTATAACATCACTCCTCCTTCATCATTCGAGACAGCGTATCCAGATCCATTATAAACAGGGGGGCTGATCGGTCCTGCTTGATGATAAGGATATCGTTCAATCCCTTCCACTTGTACAGCAGTCTGAATCCAGCTCCATCCTTCCTCGCTTTCACCTCACACCGGAACTTATCACAGAGCATAATGTCCCCCGTGAATGATCCTCCTGCTGCTCCCGAGAGGGGCACTCGCTCTGCCTTGATCCCTACCTCGGGATCATTACAGGCATTGACTATCTCACGTTCCACTCGGAGGCCCTTGTCACGAGACGGCTTTCCCATAATTAAGGCTCCTCTTGCGGAGAGTGTTTCTCCACTACCTCGATGTATCTCTTCTTGTTGGTGAACTCCCTTTGTACCAGAGCTTGCACAACAGTAGAACTCTTCACCCCATAATAATTATTCAACCTCTGTAGCTTGCCCCACACCTCATCGTTCAGGTAAATCGTGAGTCTCTTTGGTCCTGAGTTATCTAACGTCATAGTCCTTTCCCTCCTTGAATGAAATAAATAAAACCTAATCAACCCCTCAATGAATTTTCTATCGGTCACAATTCAGTTGCGTGTCAGCACCACCGAGGGTACGGCTTGACACCGCACTAGCTCCTTCCACCCAGAGAGGGGGCATGATTAGGAAGATACAAACAACTCCCCCCTGTTTTCTAACCTGTGGTCAGGGGGGCTACCACATGAAATCCCTTAGAATGGTAAGTCCTCATCGTCCTCATCATATGGATCGTCCGGATTAGATGGGGGGATGGGGATAACATCCGGAGTCTTCTGCTTACCATTGCTACCATAGCCATCATCCACCAGCCCCTGTATCTCATTGCTGACATCTTCCTTAGTCGGCCAGCCTCCATCGTTAATGACCTCAAACGCTGGGGACACCTCCTTGCCAGCCCTCACGAGACACGCCCTCAAAAAACCCATCTGCTTGGCCGATGCGTCCGACATAATCATTTCATCCGGTACGGTAAAGCTAAAGAGTTTTCCCTCGGCAGGTTTCTTTACCAACTTTTCCTCCGGAGGAGCAACAGCCTTCTTTCTGGCAGGAACAATAGGCACGGCCACTTTCCGTGACGGCTCCGTGTCGCTATTTGAATCGGGGGTATCCTCGCCAGCATATATGTAATGTCCGAGCCCAAACATAGCTATCGTTTTGACCAAGCAACGCATCTTACTGTCGCTAATGGATCGGGCGTTCGGGTTGAGGATCGCCTTGTTCATGTGATCCATCACGGCCAGCCACATATGCCTGTCGCATCCATCTATATCCAGATCAATGCGGACCTCGCACGATCCATCGGGGTAGAACTTTTCTGAGCTGATGTATTTAGCATTGGGGTAGTGGCCCATCAGTCTTCCCCACGCCCACGCCCACGACAGGTACGACAGGTTCCCCTTCTTCTCTACGTGTTCGCTGACATCTATTGGGGCCAGCGTGTCCCATATCTGCTTATATGTTGTTGCCATTGTACGGTCTCCTTGATTGTGTGATGAACTACTACTATTGTGTGACGAACTATTAATGTAGTGTGACAAGTCGTTCCCGTCAAGTAGTTTCTTCCACATAGATTTCCGGAGCCTCCTGCTCCTTTGGCGGTATCACAATTTGGACGTTCGTTTGCTGACCTGTTAGCCGGGGATTGACTGCCCCGTCTACCATCTCCCTGCTCCCCCGCCACAATGCGGAGATGGCCTGTGCCAAATCTCTCACCTCCTTATGGTTTCGTTCCCGTTGTGCTACCTCTATGCCATCGAGCAGCTGCTTGCTGATCTGCATCCCGGCATAGGCAGCCTCTGATTTAGACTGAGCCCAGTCCTGTGTGCTGAACTGTGTCACCTCCTCCACTGGTAGGTTCAGCGTCCCGTCTCGGAACGCCTTGAGGTATATCCTTATCCTATGCGGAGGAACACTAAGCTCCTCGCTCGTCCGCTTAACGTATGCCCTTACGCCATCCCTCCTGTGGCTCTCAGCAAGACACACGATAGCTTGCTTATCCGACTGGCTGATCTTCCGCTTCGCATTTACTGGCATCTAATGCCTCCCTAAATTGTTTGAGCCCCTCATCGATATCCTCTTGGGAGGCTCGGGGCGGTAGTGGTTTTGGTTTTTGTCGTTCAGACCTTAGCTTGTCTTGACTTGCACCTTTCATGCCCGGCCCGATGACCGTGCGTATCCACCCCGGCACTGATGTCTTTGGAGGGTTAACAGCGTGGGTCTTATCGATAGCCCTTACAATCTCATCATCGCTGTACCCGTTCAGATTCCTTAGTGCCTCAGCTAACCCCGGAGTTGGTCCAACAGATAAAACCTTCGCCACTCTGTAGATGAGGGTTGTAGTATCATATCTGTTTTGTAATACACGTGGTCCTGTCGGTGGTCCTGCTGGTGGGGCTGGTTTAACCTTAACTGGTTGATCATCAACAGGTTGGCTGACCGTGTCGGTAGTCCTGTTGGTGGTCCCATCCCCCAAGACCTCGGCAAGATAGTCGGGCGGTACTGTTATCCTCATAGCTCGCTTGCCTATCGTGTGGGCTGTTGGAACTGGGTCTGTGTTCATGCGTAATCTTTTAAGTGCATTACGCACCGCCCCCCGACTCTTGATCCCCGTCTTGTTGGCTATGATCCGATGAGTTAAGACGCACTGCCCCTGCTGTACCAGCAACCCCATCTGACGGGATGGTATCCCGTAGTTTATACGGGACATGACAAACGCATACACCTGATTGTCTGGATAATCCAATACGGTATAGCGTTCTCTATTCAGCGGGAACCAACTCATTATCCCTCTCCTCTACTTGAGCGATGTGCAGGTCTCGTTCGATGCTGACCAGATCGTTAGCAACCTCGTATGCCACTGTCCCAAGCAGGGCCGACACGACTATGGACGGGATGTCTGCGATGATGGCCTTCTTAGCCAGAGCTACTCCCCAAATATAAATCCTGTTGCGATTACTGGCAACATTTTCAGGAGGCTTACGGGTATGCCTCACGATCTCCCACTCCATCCTCGTGTGGTGTGGCTGGACCACTGACTCACAGGTTTTGAATACCCCATAAGGCGTGTTGATTGACGGCCATATTGCTCCCCCCCCTGCCCAGAAGAACTCCTGCTCGAGAGAATATGTGATGGCAGAGTGACGTTCATCGCTGTCAGCGTTGCCTCCACGAGCGGTGTACAATTTCCAGTTACCTGTGTCCGTGCGTACTGTTTCCATAATTATATCTTCCCTCCCCACGCTAATATGTCCACGACCACCTCCAATATCCTCCATAGAAACCACAACCACAGTATCTCCACGGTCACGAGGGCCACGATCCCTGCCTTGCCCCAAGTTAAATGTTTCTTGCCCCATCTCCTCCACTTATCTCTGGTCAGGAGAGTCATATTTATCCTCCTTCATGTCTTCAATAAACTCCCCGATTTCTCCTATGGTTTCTTTCACCCTGACCTCTCTCCCTACCAGTACAAGTGTAGTAGGGGGTGCAACGTGACGGGCGGTGGGGGAAAGGATCATCTGGATGGAATCGATGTTTACCCATCCATAATCGGTGTTACCTTTAGCTACATCATACAATGTGACCCTCATAAAATTCCTACGATTCTGAAAATTCATTGTCTTTCCTCCCCATCAACATGAATATACCTGTGTCTACTGACACTACGTAGCTGACGATACTGATTGTTGTTTATGTCGGCCTCCTCCTTCTCCAATCTCCTTGCGTATTCTGCTCTCCAACCGTCAAGAAGGGCATCGTCTCGATCTTCTTTTGCCCACCACTGGCGAGTTGTCCACGCCGAATCCTCTTCTTTATACCTCATAGTAATCCTCCTTACGTATGCCTACTGCCATCGGGCTCGATGCCCATATAAATCTTGAACCCCCCATTGTCCGAGAATATCCAACCCTCGTACCCCGGCTCCTCCCTGCGGTCACCGATGGACGGCCTGAACTCATCGATGGTATGGCCCTTGATACGGGCCAGATAAAACCTCAGCGATTCCTTCTGTGCCTCATTCATTGTATGCCTCCTTTGCCCCCCCTTCCGGGGGGGCGGTGACTGGTTGCAGACGGGTCCGGTGGGTTGAGCAGACGATCTTGCTTGTCTGCTATCACCCCCCACCGAAAAGCCCTCACCTCCATCTTACCGTGGGCTACCATTCCCCGTCTGCTATTAAGGTTGAGTCAGAGTTCTTAGAATAGCCAAACGTCCTCACCATCTTGATCGATGCCCTGATACTCCTCACAGCTACAGCTATAGCATCCGTATGGGTTAGTGGTGAGGTGCGGGTCTCTAAGAGCCCCATCGACATAACTGTACGGGCAGATGATCAGCGACTTGTCCCACAGGTTGTCCCATATTACTTTAATGCGGGACGCTCCGCTCCGATCACAGTAACAGCCAGACTCCAATATGATCAGCCATATCCTTTCTAATTGCTCCCTCATACTCCCTCCTCTGTTGCGTCCCGTAAACGAAACATACGGCACAAGGTGTGGTTCAGTGCGACACCTACAGGCTCGTTTCCGCACCGCTCTTTATCCTGCCGGATGGCCTCGATCAGGTACTTGGCGTACTCATGCAGGGCTACCGACTTAGTCACCCTCCTGAGTGTCGTTTCCCCTATCGATTTCCACGCCTCGAACAGAGGCACGGCCTCTGCCCGGGTATGAAATATGTCCATATTCCCTACCTCTCCGGCCCTGAACGTGATCTCCAAAATATACATCGTTTCCCCCTTAGTAAAATGATTGCCCGATCTGGGCCTTGCAGTTCCGACATACCCGTACCATATCGGGGCCATCAG